>Ga0207705_10000075_pt1 | contig 123551 bp, 116 predicted proteins | sample KBSC13metaG_FD_184314 | JGI IMG/M metagenome (GOLD analysis project Ga0207705, IMG submission 184314) | Corn rhizosphere microbial communities from Kellogg Biological Station, Michigan, USA - KBS C1-3 metaG (SPAdes) (version 2) | ecosystem: Host-associated > Plants > Roots > Rhizosphere >... | reverse complement strand
GCCAAACCGCGCGATCTGCCCCGGCGAGTTGAAGATGACATGGTCGGAAATCCGGCAGATCTCGGGCAGGTCCTCCGCCTTGTAGGCCGCGCAATAGGTCGCGATCTCGCCGCCGTAGTGTTCGGCCGCCAGCCGCGCCTCCCACAGGCCCGAGGTACAGACCCCGTCCAGCGCTTCCGTGACGAGCGGCGCCACCTTCCACATCGAAAAGGCCTTGAGCGCGGCCAGCACCTTCACCCCGGCCCGGTCGCGAATGTCCGCGAGCACAGCCAGATTGGCCCGCAACCGCGCGGCATCGACCACAAAGGCAGGACTGTCCACGCGGGACAGGTCAAACTGGGCAAAGGCCCCCGGATCGCCGGCTCTGGTTTCCATCCCGCCCGCCTAGCCCAAGCTGCCCAAAACGTCCCCCCATTTTTGCCCGGCACAAATGGGAAGGTGGCAGCCTCAGCGCGGTTGGCGGAGGGGCAACCCTCTCAAAACTGAACCGGCCCGGCCAGCTCGCGCACCTGCCACGGCAGGCCTTGCGTGTTCAGCATGTCCATGAACGGATCGGGATCGAGCTGTTCGATGTTGAACACGCCCTCACCCTTCCACGCGCCGGTCAGCATCATCGCCGCCCCGATCATCGCCGGGACGCCGGTGGTGTAGCTGATCGCCTGGTTGCCGGTCTCGTGGAAGGCATCCTCGTGGTCGCAGATGTTGTAGATGTAGAAGGTCTTCTCGCCGCTTCCGTCGAGTGCCTCGCCGGTGGCAATGTCGCCGATGTTGGTCTTGCCCTTGGTGGTCGGGCCCAGCGTTTCGGGCTTGGGCAGCACGGCGGCGAGGAACTGGAGCGGGATGATCTCCTGCCCGTTGTACATCACCGGGTCGATCCGGGTCATGCCCACGTTCTGCAGCACGGTGAGGTGCTGGATATAGGCATCGCCGAAGGTCATCCAGAACCGCCCGCGCTCCAGCTCGGGCAGGAACTTCGCGAGGCTTTCCAGCTCCTCGTGGTACATCAGGTACATGTTCTTGGGACCGACGCCCTCGAATTCGAAGTTCTCGCGGATGGTCATCGCCGGGGTCTCGACCCACTCCCCCTTCAACCAGTGCCGGGCGGGCGCGGTCACCTCGCGGATGTTGATCTCCGGATTGAAGTTGGTGGCAAAGTGCTGGCCATGGTCGCCGCCGTTGCAATCGAGGATGTCGAGCAGGCGGATCGTCTTCAGCTTGTGCTTCTTCAGCCACATCGCGAACACGCTGGTGACGCCGGGATCGAAGCCCGAACCGAGCAGCGCCATCAGCCCCTTCTCGCGGAAGCGGTCCTGATAGGCCCACTGCCACTTGTATTCGAACTTGGCCTCGTCCTTCGGCTCGTAGTTGGCCGTGTCGAGGTAATCGACCCCCGCTTCCAGGCAGGCGTCCATGATCGGCAGGTCCTGGTAGGGCAGGGCCAGGTTCACCACCAGCTTCGGACCGATCTGGCGGATCAGCGCGGTCAGGGCCGGCACGTCCTCCGCATCGATCGCATAGGTCGCAACCTGAACGCCGGTACGCTGGCGAACCGATTCGGCGATGGCATCGCACTTGGCAATCGTCCGGCTGGCGAGATGGATCTCGCTGAAAATGGACGAATTCATCGCCATCTTGTGCACGCAAACCGAGCTGACGCCGCCCGCGCCGATCACCAGAACCTTGCTCACCCGTCGATCTCCTTCGCCTCGCTTCGCGCTGGCCGAAGCGCGCCATATAGGCCGCTTGCGTTACATCTCAACTCTCGCCGGCGTTCCGCCCGGTTTGACATTCGGCCGCTCCGTGCCAGTCTCCCGCCGGTCAAGGGGGAGAGACGATCATGATCGGCATGGAAATCCTGAAGCCCGTCGCTGCGCTGGCCGTGTGGACGATGGTGATGTGGTGGTGGCTCTACCTGACGCGGGTTCCGGCGATGAAGGCTGCCGCGGTCGATCCCGACCGGCTGGTGAGGGAACCGGGCCGCAGCCTTGACGATGTGCTGCCGCCGAAAGTCCAGTGGGCCGCCCACAACTACAACCACCTGCACGAGGCGCCGACCGTGTTCTACGCCGTCGCGCTCACCCTCGCGATGATCGGCAAGGGCGATGGCACCACCGCGACGATCGCCTGGATCTACGTCGCGCTGCGCGTGGTCCACTCGCTGCAGCAGGTCCTGTTCAACCGGGTCGTGGTCCGCTTCGCGCTGTTCGCCCTGTCCTCGCTGGCGCTGATGGCGCTGGTCGCGTTGACGGCCCGCGCGGTGTTCAGCGCCTGACGAACAGGCTCGCCAGTTCCACATGGGTTGACCAGCGGAACTGGCCCACCGGGCGCAGGTCTTCCAGCACCCAGCCGGCCTCGACCAGCAGGGCCGCATCGCGCGCCCAGCTGGACGGGTTGCACGAGATGTAGACGATCCGCTCCACCGTGCTGGCGGCCAGCCGCTCCACCTGCTCGCGCGCGCCGGCCCGGGGCGGGTCGATCAGGACGGCGGAGAAGCGGTTGAGCTCGTCGGGCAGCAGGGGGTTGCGGAACAGGTCGCGGTGCAGCGCGTGGACCGGCCGTTGCAGCCGGCTTGCAGCGGCCTTGCAGGCCAGGTGCGCATCGCGCGCGGCCTCCACCGCCAGGACCTTGGTCGAAGGCCCGGCAAGGGCGAAGGCAAAGGTGCCAAGTCCGGAGAAAAGGTCTGCAACAACAGGGCTTTGCGCCAGCCACTCCCGCGCCGCGCCGACCAGCACAGCTTCGCCATCTGCCGTCGCCTGAAGAAAGGCGCCGGGCGGCAGGCCGACGCTGACGCCGGACAGGTTCACCGTCACCGGCTCCGGCTCCCACACCGCCTCGGGACCATAGCCCTGGTCCAAAGTAAGCCTCGCAAGGCCATGATTTCGCGCGAAATCGAGCAGGGCCTCGGTGATCTCCAGTCCTTCGGCGGCCAGCCCCTTGATGCCCACGTCCACGCCCTGTTCGGTCAGGGTCAGCTCAAGGTCGGCGGCCATCTTCCCCGGCCCGCCACCCTTGCGCTTGCCCTTGCGCGCGGCCGATTGTCCCATCTGGATCAGCAGCTTGCGCAGGAAAGGCAGAAGCTGGACGAACTCCGGCACCAGCACGTGGCACTCGCTCAGCTCGACCAGCCGGTGCGATCCCGCTTCACGGTAGCCGATCACCACCCGTCCGGAGGACGACTCCGCCCGCAGCGAAGCCCGCCGCCGCGACCCCGGCGGCGAGAGGTGCGGCGGGGCTATGCGCTCGGCGCCAAGTCCCTGACTTGTCGAGGCATTGGCAACGCGCGACAGCACGAAATGGGCGAGGCTCTCCTCGTCCAGCTGCTGCAACTGGCACCCGCCGCAGCGCCCGAAATGGCGGCACGGCGGCGCAACGTGGTGCGGACCCGCTTGCAGCGAGCCGTCCGGCAGGACCAGATCGCCGGGCGCGGCGCCCCAGACGAAGCGACCCGATGCGGTCACGCCATCGCCCTTGGCGGCAATCCGCAGGACTTCCTCGCCTTCCGTCACGGGATCACTCACAGGCAGGCCACCAGCGCTTCACGTACGCCGCGCGCCAGCATTCCGGCGGTGAAGGCCGGTCCAAGCCGCCGCGCCGCCTCGCCGTGGAGCCACACCGCCGCGCAGGCGGCTTCGAACGGATCGGCCCTTCCGGCCAGCCGTGCCGCGGCGATCCCGGCCAGCACGTCGCCGGACCCGGCGACCGACAGCCACGAGGAGGCGCGGTGGGCAAAGGCGAGGCGGCCGTCGGGCGAGGCGATCACCGTGTCCGGCCCCTTGGCCACGACCACCGCTCCCACGGCACTCGCCAGCGCCTGCGCCCGATCGGGCTTTGCGCCGATCGCAGCCAGCCCGAAGGCGCGTTCCAGCACGGCCAGTTCGCCCTCGTGCGGAGTGAGGAGGGCGGTTCCGGCAAGGTCTCCCGGGCGCAGCAGGACCAGCGCATCGGCATCGAGCACAAGCGGATGGCCGCTGGCGAGCGCCGCCTCCAGCCGCACGCGGGCATGATCGCCGCGGCCAAGCCCCGGGCCCACCAGCACGGCGCCAATCCGCTTGTCGGCAAGGGATTCGCCCGTGCGGCGGCGGTCAAGCACCACATCGGCGGGCAGCGCGCCATCGTCCTCGGCCAGCAGGCGGACATAGCCGGCGCCGGCGCCCTGGGCTGCCTCTGCCGCAAGGCAGGACGCGCCCGGCATCGCCCCGCCCAGCACGGCGACAAGGCCGCGGCGATACTTGTGGGCATCGACAGCCGGGGCATGGAGCACAGGCCGCGCTACCACCCGCGCCGCACCGGCGACCGCATCGCAGCCGATCCCCACCAGCCGCAGGTCACCCATGGCGGGCGCCGCAGGCATCAGGAAATGCGCCGGCTTCCATGCGCCAAGCGCCACCGTGAGCGCATTGCGCGGCAGGCCCTGGTTGAGCAGGGCGCCGCTGTCGCTCTCCACCCCGCTCGGTAGATCGATCGCGATCACGCGGCGATGTGCGGCGGCAAGGCTCCACAGCAGCGCCAAATGCTCATCCGCAAGGGGGCGCGCCAAACCGCTGCCGAACAGGCAATCGACCAGTACGTCGCCGTGGGGTGCCGCCTCAGGCCCCAGCACCTCGCCGCCGAACAGGCCCCGGGCCGTGCGCGCCGCGTCGGTCTTCGGCTCGCAGGCGGCGATGACGCGCACCCGGCCGCCGCGCTCGCGGATCGCCTCGGCTATCACATAGCCGTCGCCGCCGTTGTTGCCCGGGCCGCACAGTACGGTCACCGGATGGTGCCCGGCGACGCGCCAGACCCATTCCGCTGCCCCGCGCCCGGCCACCTGCATCAGGGCATCGACGCTGCTCCCGGCTTCGATCAGCCGCTCTTCCGCCGCGCGCATCTGCGCGACAGTCAGCACCTGCTGAACCGTCACAGGCTCACTGCCGGGCACCGGGCTTCACCGTATAGGGAATGCGGTAGCGATCGGCGCCGACATGAACCTCGAGCACGCCGCCGGCCGCGGCCACTTCGGCCTTTTCCGCCCCGTCCGCCGTAGCCAACCCGTCAGGCCGCACGGTGAAGCGGCGAAAGGCGCCGTCCGGATGGCGCACGACAAGGATCTGCTCGGTGCCGACGGTGCTGCGCTCCACCGCGCAGTCCGGCGCGAAACTGGCGCCCTCGCCCAGCGCGCAGTCCACATGCTCGGCACCCTCGGCCACCTTGGGTGCCTGCTCCCCCTGCGAGCAGCCCGCGATCAGCAGGAGTGCCGCCGCAGCCGTTCCGAGGAGCGCCCGCACCGGCCGCCTCAGCCGCGCTTCAGTTGCGAAACGTCGCGCACGGCCCCGCGCGCGGCGCTGGTGGTCATCGCGGCATAGGCCTGCAGCGCGACCGAAACCTTGCGCGGCCGCTCCTTGGCGGGCTGCCAGCCGTTCGCCTCCTGAGCGGCGCGGCGGTGCGACAGGACCTCGTCCGAGACGGCGAGGTGGATCGTGCGGTTCGGGATGTCGATCTCGATCCGGTCCCCGGTCTCGACCAGCCCGATCTCCCCGCCTTCAGCCGCCTCGGGCGAGACGTGGCCGATGGACAGGCCCGAGGTGCCGCCCGAGAAGCGCCCGTCAGTCAGCAGGGCGCAGGCCGCGCCGAGGCCCTTCGACTTGATGTAGCTCGTCGGGTAGAGCATTTCCTGCATCCCCGGCCCGCCCTTGGGCCCTTCGTAGCGGATCACCACCACGTCGCCGGCCTTGACCTGCCCGGTGAGGACCCCGGTCACTGCCGCGTCCTGGCTCTCGAAGACCACCGCCGGGCCGGCGAAGGTCAGGATCTTTTCGTCCACGCCCGCGGTCTTCACGATGCAGCCGTCGCGCGCGATGTTGCCATAGAGCACGGCGAGGCCGCCATCCTTGCTGAAGGCGTGCTCAGCCGAGCGGATCACGCCCTTCTCGCGGTCAAGGTCGAGCGATTCCCAGCGCCGCTCCTGGCTGAAGGCCACCTGGGTCGGCACGCCGCCGGGCGCGGCCTTGAAGAACTCCTGCACCGAAGGCGCGTTGGTGCGGGCTATGTCCCACTGGTTCAGCGCATCGCCCAGCGTCCGGCTGTGGACCGTCGGCAGGTCGGTGTGGAGCAGCCCGGCGCGGTCCAGCTCGCCCAGGATTGCCATGATCCCGCCGGCGCGGTGAACGTCCTCCATGTGCACGTCGGACTTGGCCGGCGCGACCTTCGACAGGCATGGCACCCGGCGTGACAGCCGGTCGATGTCGGCCATGGTGAAGTCCACCCCGGCCTCGTGCGCTGCCGCCAGCAGGTGCAGCACGGTGTTGGTCGACCCGCCCATGGCGATGTCCAGGCTCATCGCGTTCTCGAAGGCCTTGAAGCTGGCGATGTTGCGAGGCAGCACGCTCTCGTCGTCCTGCTCGTACCAGCGCTTGCACAGGTCCACCGCCAGCCGCCCGGCCTCCAGGAACAGGCGCTTGCGATCACCGTGGGTCGCCAGGGTCGATCCGTTGCCCGGCAGAGAGAGGCCCAGCGCCTCGGTCAGGCAGTTCATCGAGTTCGCGGTGAACATGCCCGAGCACGATCCGCAGGTCGGGCAGGCCGAGCGCTCGATGCTCTGCACCTCCTCGTCGGTGTAGCTCTCGTCCGCGGCAGCGACCATGGCGTCCACCAGGTCCAGCGCGTGCTCCTTGCCGCGCAGGACCACCTTGCCCGCCTCCATCGGCCCGCCCGAGACGAAGACCACCGGGATGTTGATGCGCAGCGCCGCCATCAGCATGCCCGGCGTGATCTTGTCGCAGTTGGAGATGCAGACCATCGCATCGGCGCAGTGCGCGTTGACCATGTACTCCACCGAATCGGCGATCAGGTCGCGGCTCGGCAGCGAATAGAGCATCCCGTCGTGGCCCATCGCGATGCCATCGTCCACGGCGATGGTGTTGAATTCCTTGGCAACGCCCCCCGCCGCCTCGATCTCCCGCGCGACCATCTGGCCAAGGTCCTTGAGGTGGACGTGGCCCGGCACGAACTGGGTGAACGAGTTGACCACCGCAACGATCGGCTTGCCGAAATCGCTGTCCTTCATGCCGGTGGCACGCCACAGCCCCCGCGCCCCTGCCATGTTGCGGCCGTGCGTGCTGGTGCGGGAACGATAGGCGGGCATGGGAGGACTCCGGAAAAGCTGCGCGAGACAGGGATATGGGTACGTCCCCTAGAACAGGCGAGGGGGGATCAAAACCGAAAAATCAGCCGATCTCCAGCGCCACCCGGTTGGCGATGCGCGCAAGGATCGCCGCCCAGCGCGCCTGCCCGGCGGGCTCGGTGATCCCGTCCTGCCGGATCTCGATGCCCAGATAGGGCCGCCCCTCGGCCTCGGCATGGCGGTTCATCGTGTAGTTGAGCAGGCGGCCGGAGTACGGCAGCTGGTCGCCCACCAGCAGGCCCTCGGCCTCCAGCATGGGGATCGCGAGGCGTGCCGCCCGGTCATCCTCGTTGTAGAGCACGCCCACCTGCCAGGGCCGCGGCTCGGTGCAGGTGGCAAGGCGCGGGGTGAAGGAGTGGAGCGAGACGACCAGCGCAGGCGGCGCCGCGTCCAGCACACCGGCCAAGGCCTGGTGATAGGGCGCATGGAACCGGGCGATGCGGGCGGCGCGCTCAGCCTCGCCAAGCTGGTTGCCGGGAATGGCATGCCCGTCGCTCGCCGCCGGCACTGCGCCCGGTGCCTCCGGCTCGCGGTTCACGTCGCAGACGAGGCGGCTGAACCCGCACTGGAAGGCGGCGATGCCAGCCTGCGCCGCCATGATCGCGCCCACCTCGGCCACGCCGATGTCGAGCGCCATGTGCTCGTGCAGGAGGGCCGGCGCGATTCCCAGAGACAGGTCCTCCGGCACGTGATTGCTCGCGTGGTCCGACACCACGAGAATCCCCCCGAACCGAGGCTGACCGACGAGGCGAACCACGTCGCTCACCGAAGCTTACCGGCCAGAGCCCACCAGTCGGCCGGCATGGCCGCCGCCGCTTCGTCACGCTCGGCCTCGCTGTCGAACAGCGCAAAACAGGTCGCGCCGGAACCTGACATGCGCACCAGCCACGCCTCCGTAGCCTGCAACGCGGCCAGCACGGCGGCGATCTGCGGGCAGAGCGAAAGGGCCGGCGCCTCCAGGTCATTGCGGCCACCCAGCGCGATCTCGCGCGCTGTTCCGCCGGGCAGCGGGCCGCGGTCCACCCCGTCCCAGGCGCGGAACACCGGCCCGGTGGCCAGCGGAACGCGCGGGTTCACCAGCAGAACCGGGGTTCCGGCAAGGTCGTCCGGCCCCGTCTCCAGTTCCGTGCCCGTGCCCCGCCCAACGCAGGTCCGGCTCGCGACGCAGGCCGGAACATCGGCCCCCAGCCGCGCGGCCCGGCTCATCCAGTCGTCCGGCCAGCCGTGGCTGCGCTCGACCAACCGGAACACGGCGCCGGCATCGGCCGACCCGCCGCCCAGCCCGGCGGCCACCGGCAGGTTCTTTTCCAGCACCAGCGCCAGGCCCTCCGCCCGCGGCAGGGCCCCAAGGGCCTGCATCACGATGTTGCCGAACGGGGCGCCCAGGCTGCCGGCAAATTCCCCCACCACGCGCAGCTCGTCCCGCGGGGCTGACCGCGCGGTCAGCAAGTCGCCGGCGTCGACGAAGGCGAACAAGGTCTCCAGCTCGTGGTAGCCGTCTTCCCGCCGCCGCCGGACATGGAGCGCGAGGTTGATCTTGGCAAAGGCGGTTTCAGTGAAGGTCATAGGCAGACCATAATAGCCCTCTCCCCCGCTGGGGAGAGGGTTGGGAGAGGGGCCGCGGTCAGGCGCGCTGCCAACCCCTCTCAACTCCGGCCAGGCAACGGGCTGTCAGGCGTGCGCTCTCGGAGAGAGCGCCACTTGCCTCACATATTCGGATAGTTCGGCCCGCCGCCGCCTTCCGGCGTCACCCATTCGATGTTCTGCGTCGGGTCCTTGATGTCGCAGGTCTTGCAGTGGACGCAGTTCTGCGCGTTGATCTGGAGCCGCGGCCCGGCGCCGTCCGGATCGACGAACTCGTAGACCCCGGCCGGGCAATAGCGCGCCTCGGGTCCGGCGTAGAGCGGCAGGTTGATGCGGGTCGGGACGGTGGGATCCTTGAGCCGCAGGTGGCAGGGCTGCTCTTCCTCGTGGTTGGTGAACGAGTAGGACACGCTCGTCAGCCGGTCGAAGCTGATCACGCCGTCGGGCTTGGGATAGGCGATCGGCTGGTAGAGATCGGCCCGCTCGGTGGAGGACGCATCGGTGTGGTGCTTCATCGGCTTGGCCACGCCAAACCCGAACAGTGTGCGCAACCACATGTCCGCGCCCGCCAGCACGGTTCCCAGCTCGCCGCCGAACTTGGCGACCAGCGGCTCGGCATTCTGGACGAGCTTCAGCTCCTTGGCGATCCAGCTGCTGCGCACGGCATCATCGTATTCGCCCAGCGCATCCCTTTCCCGCCCGGCGCCGATGGCGGCAGCGATCGATTCGGCCGCCAGCATTCCGCTCTTCATCGCGGTGTGGCTGCCCTTGATCCGGGGCACGTTGACGAAGCCCGCCGAACAGCCGGCCAGCACGCCGCCGGGGAAATCGAGCTTCGGCACGGATTGCCAGCCGCCCTCGTTGATCGCCCGCGCGCCATAGGCCACGCGCTTGCCGCCTTCCAGGATCGCGCGGATCTCCGGATGTTGCTTCCAGCGCTGGAATTCCTCGAACGGGTAGACGTGGGGGTTCTTGTAGTCGAGCGCGGTCACGAAGCCGAGCGCGACCTGGTTGTTCGCCTGGTGGTAGAGGAAGCCGCCACCCCAGCTGTCGCTCTCCGACAGGGGCCAGCCCTGGGTATGGATCACGCGGCCCGGCACGTGCTTGGCCGGATCGATGTCCCACAGTTCCTTGATGCCAAGGCCATAGACCTGCGGCTCGCAATCGGCTTCCAGGTCGTACTTGGCCTTCAGCCGCTTGGTCAGGTGGCCGCGCGCGCCCTCGCAGAACACGGTGTACTTGGCGAGGAGGTTCATGCCGGGCATGAAATCGCCCTTGGGATTGCCCTCGCGGTCCACGCCCATGTCGCCGGTCTGGACGCCGATGACCTCGCCCTTGTCGCCATAGAGGACCTCGGCCGCCGGGAAGCCCGGGAAGATCTCCACGCCCAGTTCCTCGGCCTTTCCGGCCAGCCAGCGGCACAGGTTGCCCAGCGAGCCGGTGTAGTTGCCGTGGTTGGACAGGAACGGCGGCATCAGGATGTGCGGGATCGAAAGCTTGCCGTTCCGGGTGAGGTTCCAGTGCCAGTTGTCGGTCACCGGGACCTCTGCCATCGGACAGCCGTCCTCGCGCCAGCTCGGAAGAAGCTCGTCCAGCGCCTTGGGATCCACCGTCGCGCCTGACAGGATGTGGGCACCGATTTCCGAACCCTTTTCAAGGATGCAGACCGAAAGATCGGCGTTCAACTGCTTGAGCCGGATCGCGGCACTCAGGCCCGCCGGACCGCCCCCGACGACGACGACGTCGTAAGGCATGGATTCGCGTTCGATCATGGGTTCCGGTCCCCTCATTGTCCTGTCTGTCGAAAGCGCCTTGATTGCGAAGGCAGGACAGGTCAAGGCCTGAGTCGATGGAGGGTCAGGCTCAGCCTTATTCTGCTGCAGATGTCGCATCCGCGTTAGATTGGTGGCGCGAGGCGGGGGTGGAGTATGACTATTCCGCGCAGCCGGTGCGCTGGCTGGCTCCGGACGAACCGGTGCAGCGGGCGCCGGAAGTGCCGCCGGCCTATTCCGCCCGGCCGGAGCCAGGTGCCGAACGCAGCACCGCAGATGCCTCGGCCGAGCCGGTCGGCGGGGATCGGGCGAACTGGCCCGGCGATCTCGAAAGCTTCGCCAGGTGGTGGCTCGAACACCCTTCGCTCGATGGCGGGCAGGTGCGCGGCCGCATTGCCCCGCGCGGGCCGAAGGGCGCCGCGCTGATGGTGGTCCTTGCCCAGCCCGAGCCGGACGACCGCGAAAGCCTGCTCGAAGGACCTGCCGGCACCCTGCTGGAGGCCATCCTCGCCGCACTCGGCATTGCCCCCGATGCGGTCTACCTCGCCTCGGCCCTGCCCCGCCACACGCCCGGTGCAGACTGGCCGGCCCTGCAGGCGGCAGGGCTCGGAGCGCTGCTGGCGCACCACGCCGGATTGGTCGCTCCGGAACGGATGATCCTGTTCGGAGCGCACGTCCTGCCGCTGCTTGGCCACGATCCGGCGCAAATCGCTCAAACTTCACTCGCGTTCAACCATGAAGGCCGGACAATTCCGCTGCTTGCCGCTCAGGACCTTGGAGTTCTGGCGACACGCCCGGCACGCAAGGCCGCCCTGTGGCGGCGGCTGCTGGATTTTGCGGAACCGCGGGTTCTGGGGTCGAAACTGGACGGAACGGCATAGGCGTGAGGGCATTCAAGGCAGGTTGGATCGCGGCGCTGTCCGCAGGCGTGGCTCTTGCCGTGCCCTCTCCGGCTGCGGCGAACAGCGCCGCGGTGGACTATTTCCGCAACCGGGCGGACCGGACCGCCGTCCCCACCCTGCTCACCCAGGATGAGCGGGCCTATTACAAGGATCTGTTCGCCGCGATCCGTCAGGCAGACTGGACGAAGGTCCAGACCCTGTTCCAGCTGAAGCCCGACGGCCCGCTGCACCAGGTTGCCCGCGCCGAATACTATCTCGACGCGAAGAGCCCGCGGATCGAACTCGATGCGCTGAACCAGTGGCTCGCCAAGGGCACCGCCCTGCCCGAGGCGGAGCAGATCGCCGCCCTTGCGGTCAAGCGCGGGGCGATCGGCCTGCCGGCCCTGCCCAGTGCCCAGCCGCTGGTCTCGCTGCCCACCAGCCCCAAGCGCCTGCGCCCGCGCGACACGGCCGACGGCACCATGCCCGCCACCGTCGCCGCGGCGATCCAGGAACGCATCAAGGGCGACGATCCGGCCGGTGCCAAGCTCCTGCTCGACGGGATCGATGCCGGACTCAGCCTGCCCGCCCGGGCCGAATGGCGCGCCAAGATCGCCTGGTCCTATTACATCGAGAACGACGATGCCTCCGCCTATGCCCTGGCCCAGACGGCGGCGGACGGCTATGGCCCGTGGGTGGCCGAAGGCTGGTGGACCGCCGGTCTCGCCGCGTGGCGGATGGACGATTGCCAGGGCGCGACCGATGCCTTCGCCCGCACCGCCGCCGCGGCCGACAACGTGGAGCTGCGCAGCGCCGCCTACTACTGGCAAAGCCGCGCGCTGGTCCGTTGCCGCCAGCCCGAAAAGGCCTCCGCTCCCTTGCGCCTGGCTGCCGCCCGAGATGAAACCTTCTACGGCATGCTGGCTGCCGAACAGCTCGGCCTCAAGCTGCCCGACACGCACGCCGCCCCCGATTTCACCCAGGCAGACTGGCAGAACCTGCGCGACAGCGACACGGTGCGCACCGCGGTCGAACTGTCCGAGATCGGCGAGGACGGCCTGGCGGACGAGGTCCTGCGCTACCAGGCGCGGATCGGCAGCCCCTCGCTCTACCAGCCCCTCTCGCGCCTCGCCCGCGATCTCGGCCTGCCCTCGACCCAGCTGTGGATGGCCTACAACGCCCCTCGCGGCGCGGCGCCCATGCCGGCCGCCCGCTTCCCCACGCCGCGGTGGACCCCGGCCAACGGCTGGAAGGTTGATCCGGCGCTGGTCTATGCACACACGCTGCAGGAATCGATCTTCCGCACCAATGTAACCAGCCCGGCCGGCGCGCGCGGGCTGATGCAGATCATGCCCGCCACCGCGCGGGACCGTGCGGCCGAACTTGGCGTTTCCGCCGCCGACGTGAACCGGCCCGAGGTCAACCTCGCCTTCGGCCAGCAGCACCTCCAACTCCTGCGCAACTCGGCCGGCACGCAAGGGCTACTGCCCAAGGTGATCGCCGCCTACAACGCCGGCCTGCTGCCGATCACGCGCTGGAATACCGAAATCAAGGACAAGGGCGATCCCCTGCTGTGGATCGAATCCGTCCCCTACTGGGAAACGCGGGGCTACGTGAACATAGTGCTCAAGAACTACTGGATGTACGAACGCCAGGCCGGCGGCCCCTCGGAAAGCCGAATTGCCCTGGCCGAAGCGCTGTGGCCGACCTTCCCCGATCTTGCCGGCAGCAAGGCCGTGCGGATGGCCGGCAACGGGATCCTCCTTCGTGGCCGTTGATCCTGAGCGGACATTCACGCCGATCGGCATTGCCGTCCTCACGGTGTCGGACACCCGCACCACCGCCGACGACACCTCGGGCGACCTCCTGTGCGAACGGATCAAGGCAGCCGGGCATCGCCTCGTCGCCCGCGCCATCGTGCGCGACGAAGTCCACGCCATCGCCAGCCGCATCCGCAACTGGCTGGATGACCGCGCGGTGGATGCGATCATCACCACGGGCGGCACCGGGCTCACCGGGCGTGACATCACCCCCGAGGCGCTGGACACGATCAAGGACCGCGACATTCCGGGCTTCGGCGAGCTGTTCCGCATGGTCTCATTCCAGACCATCGGCACCTCCACCCTGCAAAGCCGCGCCTGCGCCGTCATTGCCCGCGGCAAATATGTCTTTGCCCTGCCTGGTTCGAACGGCGCGGTGAAGGACGGCTGGGACCTGATCCTCAAGGAACAGCTCGACAGCCGGAACCGGCCCTGCAACTTCGTCGAACTGATGCCGCGGCTCAGGGAAGTCTGAGCGCGGTCGGCCACAGCCGGCCCAACTGCTCGGCCGCCAGGTCCAGCCCGAACACATCGCGCAGCACCGCCCCGTAGGTGGCCCCTTCGGCAATCTCCCGCGCCGAGGACTGGCCACCCGCATGGATCGTCAGGCGGCTCTCGACCAGGCTCGCAAACCCGTCAGGCAGGACCCGGCTCACTACCGGCAGGGTCGTGAAGCGTGTGCCTGCCCGGGTCGAGGTCCAATGGTTTGCCTGCTCCAGGTCGGCCGGGGCCACCGCGGCGAGATCGAAGCTGTATTGCGCCTGCCACGCTCCGTCCACGGCTTGCGCCCGGCCATCGGTTGCGCCCGATGGACCAGCCCGCTCGAGCAGCCACTCCCCGTCCAGCGGATCGTTGCCACGGCGGCGCACGAGCCGGTGCTTTGCCCCGTCCGGCGATGGGGCATTCGCTCCGTCGCACAGCGGCAGCGGCGGCAGGAAGGCGCCGCCAAACCCGGCATCGGCAATCCACGGCCCGTCCGGCGTGTCCACCAGCAGGAGAATGTGCGTGCGCGGCGGAACCTCGCCCGGAGTGACCACAAGCCGCACTCGCGCCAGCAACGGGCGGTTTGGCAGGCCAAGCGCGGTCAAGACATCGGCAAGCAGGCGGTTGTGCTCAAAACAATAGCCGCCCCGCCGCCCGGTCACGAGCTTGGCGAACACGCTCGCCGCGTCGATCCGGATCGGCTGGCCGAGGAGGACGTCGAGGTTCTCGAACGGAATCGCCTGCCGGTGCGCGCTGACCAGACGAGCGATCCCGCCGGGTGTCGCCGCGGGTCGCTCTGCCAGTGCAATTCGGTCAAGGTAGGCGCGCAGGTCGGCTTCGATCATGTCCTGCTGCTAGCCGCTGCGTGACTTCGTCACAACGCGAGCGTGCAGGCCGTCCCGCTTGTCTATTTGTTCATTATATGTTCTATTCTTTCAATGCCGAATCTCCCTCCCATCCACGGCCGTGGCGCGCCCTCCGGCGCGGTGCCTACCCGTTTCGGTCTCGCCTCGCGTGAGGCTGAGGGGGACTGGCTCGATGCCCGGGAGGCTGTGGACGGCCCTGTGAACAAGCTGAGGACAATGGTGACGGAGGAGCACCCGAAGTCCATCCTCACCTTCAACCAGTCGCCCGACGTGCCGTTCGATCGCTCGGTCAACGCCTATCGCGGCTGCGAGCATGGCTGCATCTACTGCTTCGCCCGGCCCACCCACGCCTATCACGATCTCTCGCCGGGGCTCGATTTCGAGACCAGGCTCTTTGCCAAGCCCGATGCCGCGCGGCTGCTGCGCGAAACCTTCGCCAAGCCGTCCTACAGGCCCGCCCCCGTCGCCATGGGCACCAACACCGATCCCTACCAGCCGATCGAAGCGCGCTACCGGATCACGCGGCAGGTGCTGGAAGTCTGCCTCGAAGCGCGCCACCCCGTCACCATCACCACCAAGAGCGACCGTGTGCTCCACGATCTGGACCTGCTGACAGAGCTTGCCCGCCACAATCTCACCTCAGTGGGAATTTCGGTGACCAGCCTCGATCCGCGCCTCTCCGCCCTGCTCGAACCGCGCGCCGCTGCGCCGGCCAAGAGGCTGGCGGCGCTGGGAAAACTGGCCGAGGCGGGCGTTCCAACCCACGTCGGAGTCGCCCCGGTCATCCCCTCGATCACCGACGAATTCATCGAGCGCATCCTCGCCGAAGCGGCAGGGCTCGGGGTAAAATCGGCCAGCTGGATCCTGCTGCGCCTGCCGCACGAGGTGGCGCCGCTGTTTCGCGAATGGCTTGACGTCCACTATCCGGACCGGGCGGCCAAGGTCATGGCCATCGTCCAGTCGGTGCGCGGGGGGAAGGACTATGACGCGGCCTTCTTCACGCGGATGAAACCGCAGGGCACCTGGGCCGACCTGTTCCGCGCCCGCTTCCGCCTCGCCTGCCGCCGCCTGGGCATCAACGGGCCTGAGCGGGACCGCAAGCTGGACTGCACCCAATTCCGCCGCCCCGCACGCGGCGGCCAGCTCGCCCTGTTCTGAACCAAAAACACTCCCATATCGGCGGCATGCACATCTTCACCATCGGCTACGAAGGCGCCACCCAGCTCCGCCTTGTCGAAGCCCTGAGCACTGCGGGGGTCAAGCTCCTGGCCGACGTGCGGGCCGTGCCCCTCTCGCGGCGCCCGGGCTTTTCCAAAAACGTGCTCGCCGCAGGCCTGCGCGAGGCCGGGATCGACTATGTCGGCCTCAAGGCGCTCGGCACGCCGCCCGAAGGCCGCGAGGCGGCCCGCAGGCACGACCTTGCCCGGCTGACCCGCGTCTACTCGGGCCAACTGGAATCGCTCGAAGCCATCGCACAGATGGCGCAGCTTCAGTCCCTGGCGGAGGAGCGTCCCACGGCGCTCCTCTGTTTCGAACGCAGCCCGGACTGCTGCCACCGCTCGCTCCTCGTCGAAGCCGCCTTCCCCCAAGCGCATGTGATCCACCTCTTCCCCTGACCAGATTTTCCTGCACGCGCCGCCTCTGGCACAAGAATGCCGCGCGTCGTCCGCCGCACCGCCAGAGCCAGAAACGAAACCAAGCCTCACGTTGGTGACAGGGTGACACATGTGTAACCCTGTCGCCCTCCGCTCCGCCTCGCACAGGCACGGCTCTGGCGCTCGCCGGTGCGCGGTGATAGGCGGCGCGAAAATCAGCAGGACCAAGGCATGACCGCTCTCGTTTCCCCCACCGCCGCGTTCAAGGACAACCTCGCGCTGCTCCCCGCCATTGCCGGCGTGGCCCGGGTCGAACTGGTCGACGGCGCCGGGTCCGTCGTCGCCGTCATCCCGAACGAGGCGGGCAAGCAGGGTTCGCTCGCCGTCTACGCCTATCTGGCGCAGGGCTTCCCCGCGCTCGATGCGGCGGCGGCCGAGCACGGTCTCGCCCTGTTCGCCGAGCACGTGCCCGATGCGCGCGCGCGCCCCGGCGCCCATCCCAACGTCGATCGCCTGCTGGAGATCGCCGCGGGCGCAGGGGCTCTGGCCATCAGGGTCGTCAGGGAAGGCTAGGCTACCAGCCTCAGGTGCCCCGCCCCGCGCTTGGCCGCGAGCGAGACGGCCGAAACGCCGGCAATGGCCGAGACGTGTTCGGCCACCTCGCCATCAAGGTGAAAGTCCCGCCCGAGGCGGAGCACGGGTTCACGCGCCGTGCCGGTCCGGAGGCGGACCAGCACCTCGCCCTTGCCCGGTGAGCCAGGCTGGAGCAGGAGCGCAAGGTCGGACAGGGCCTCGGGCCGGTCCACCTCCAGCCGCAGTTCCATCCGCGCCGCCTCGCGCACTTCGGACAGGGGCCGCCCGCCGCGCACGGTTACGCGGGGCGGTTCCTCGGGGCTGGGGCTGTCCAGTTCCACGTTGAGGAGGATACAGGTGCCCTCGCGCGCCCACTGGACGAAGTCCTCGACCAGACCCTCCTCGAAGCACGAGGCGCTGAACTGGCCGGAACTGTCGGAGAAGTCGGCCATGACGAAGTCCTTCCCCCGCTTCGTTTTGCGCTTCTGGACCCCCTCTACCATGGCGGCCATCACCGCCATGCCGCGCTGGCCGGAAGTGCCGCCGGAGCCGGAAGCCATCAGGCTGGCGTAGGTCCGCGCCCCGTTGGCACTGGCGATCGCACGCCACTGCTCGACCGGGTGGGCCGCGAAGTAGAAGCCGAAGTTCTCGCGCTCCCGCGCCATCTGCTCGGCCCGCGACCATGCGGGGGTCTCGGCGAGGCGCAGAACATGGTGCGAATGATCGTCGCCGCCGAAGAGGCCATGCTGCCCGCTCGTCCGGCTGCGCTCCGCCTCATCGGTGACCGCGAGCAGGATGTCGGCGCTGGCCATCACCCTGGCGCGGTTCGGCTCGAGCCCGTCGAAGGCCCCGGCACCGGCAAGACCTTCCAGCTGGCGGCGGTTCATGGAGCCGTAGGGCACGCGGCGGAACAGGTCTTCCAGCGTTGCGAACGGCCCGTTCGCCTCACGCTCGGCAACGATCTGCTCCATCGCCTTTTCGCCGACGTTGCGGATCCCGGCGAGGGCGTAGCGCACGGCATAGCCCTCGTCGGTCTGCTCGACCGAGAACTCCGCCTCGGACCGGTTGAGGTCCGGCCCGTAGATGGCAATGCCGTTGCGGCGCATGTCGTCCACAAAGACCGCCAGCTTTTCCGACTGGTGCATGTCGAAGCACATCGAGGCCGCGTAGAATTCGTGCGGGTAGTGCGCCTTGAACCAGGCCGTCTGGTAGGCGAGCAAGGCATAGGCCGCGGCGTGCGACTTGTTGAAACCATAGCCCGCGAACTTGTCGATCAAGTCGAACAGCTCATTCGCCTTCTTCGCATCGATCCCCGAAACGGTGGCGCAGCCATCGACGAAGCGCTGGCGCTGGGCGTCCATCTCGGCCTGGACCTTCTTGCCCATCGCGCGGCGGAGAAGGTCGGCGTCGCCCAGGCTGTAGCCGGCAAGGATCTGCGCGGCCTGCATCACCTGTTCCTGGTAGACGAAGATCCCGTAGGTCTCCGCCAGCACGCCCTCCAGCTTGGGGTGCGGGTATTCGATGGACTCCAGTCCGTTCTTGCGGCGTCCGAACAACGGAATGTTGTCCATCGGTCCTGGCCGGTAGAGCGAGACGAGGGCGATGATGTCTCCGAAATTGGTGGGTTTCACCGCCGCGAGGGTCCGCCGCATCCCTTCGGATTCAAGCTGGAACACGCCGACCGTATCGCCCGACTGGAGCAACCTGTAGACGTCCGCATCGTCCCAGGCGAGTGCGCCGAGATCGATGGCGACGCCCCGCCGACCGAGGAGATCGACTGCCTTGCGCAGGACCGACAGCGTCTTCAGGCCGAGGAAGTCGAACTTGATGAGGCCGGTATCCTCGACATATTTCATGTCGAACTGGGTAACCGGCATGTCCGAGCGCGGATCGCGGTACAGCGGGATCAGCTTTTCCAGCGGCCGGTCGCCGATGACCACGCCCGCCGCGTGAGTGGAGGAATTGCGCGGCAGCCCCTCCAACTGGACCGCAAGGTCGATCAGGCGGCGGACCTCGTCGTTGGTATCGTACTCACGCTTGAATTCCGCCACGCCATTGAGCGCGCGGGGCAGGGTCCACGGATCGGTCGGATGGTTCGGGACCATCTTGCACAGCCGGTCCACCTGTCCGTAGCTCATCTGGAGGATGCGGCCGGTATCGCGCAGGACGGCACGGGCCTTCAGCTTGCCGAAAGTGATGATTTGAGCGACGTGGTCGGCACCGTACTTCTTCTGCACGTACCGGATCACCTCGCCGCGGCGGGTTTCGCAGAAGTCGATGTCAAAGTCCGGCATCGAGACGCGTTCCGGGTTGAGGAAGCGTTCGAACAGCAGGCCGAGGCGGATCGGATCGAGATCGGTGATGGTCAGCGCCCAGGCGACCAGCGAACCCGCGCCCGAACCGCGGCCCGGACCGACCGGGATGCCGTTGTCCTTGGCCCACTTGATGAAGTCGGCCACGATCAGGAAGTAGCCGCAGAAGCCCATGCGGGTGATGATCCCGCATTCGAACTCAAGCCGCTCGGCATATTCGATGAACTCGTCGCCTACGCCAAACGCCGCGAGATCGGCCGCCGCCTGCTGGTGGTCCGGCGCGGCAAGGGCGTTCTCAATCTGCTGCGGAGTGGCGCCGGGGTAATAGGGCGCGAGGCGCAGCGCGAGACCGGCACGCGCATCGTCGGCCATCATCTGCGCTTCACCGGCAACATCGCCGGCGAGGCTGGGCAACAAGGGCTTTCGCTTGGGCGGCGCATAGGCACACCGCTGGGCGATGACCAGGCTATTGGCGGTCGCCTCGGGCAGATCGGCGAACAGCTCCTCCATGGTGTCGGCCGGCTTGACCCAGGCTTCCGCGCTGGAGCGCGGGCGCTCCGCGGCATCGACGTGGGTGGAATTGGCGATGCACAGCATGGCATCGTGCGCGCCGTGAAAAGCGGCGTCGGCGAACATCGCGGGGTTCGTGGCAACGAGTGGCAGATCGCGCGCATAGGCAAGGTCGATCAGGGCATCCTCGGCCGCATCCTCGATCGCATTGCCTCTTCTTGCGACTTCGACATAGCAGCGGCCGGGAAACAGCGATTCCAGCCGCGCCGCATAGTCGTTCGCCTGCTCGCGCCGGCCCTCGGCAAGGAGCCGCACAAGGGCGCCCTCGCCGGCCCCGGTCAGGGCGATCAGCCCCTCGGTGTGCCCATCGAGCGCCGCGAAGGGGACATGGGGCTCCAGTTCCAGCGGGCGGTCGAGATGAGCGCGACTTACCAGCCGGCACAGGTTGAGCCAGCCGCGCTCATCTTGTGCGTAGAGCGCGAGCCAGTCGATCGTGCCCGGTGCCGCATCGGGACGGGCAATGGCGAGAAGGGCGCCGATCAGCGGCTGGACGCCTACATCGCGGCAGGCCGAAGCGAAAGCTGGTGCCGAATAAAGGCCATTGCGGTCGCATACCGCGATCGCCGGGAAACCTCTCTCCTTCGCCAGCTTGGCAATGGCCTTGGGGTCTATCGCCCCCTCCAGCATCGAATAGCTGGAGAACACCCGCAGGGGCACGAAGGGGGCATAAGCGGCCATGCTGCCAGAGTGGGGGCTTGGCGCCGCCCGATCAAGCCGGCGGCCCGCGCGTCTGGGGAAAAGAGTCGGTCATCGCTACCGCACGGCCGCCATGCCCACCGGACGCCGGCAGGTGTGCCAATCAAGCGGCAGGAAAATCCCGGCGAGCAAGGAGGCCCATGATCTCGCGCGCATCGTAGGCGCGGTCACCGGCCTTCTCGATCATGTAGTTGGCTCGTTCCTCCGCCGGCAGGGTTCCGACGAACCGGACCAGTTCGGCGAGCGTGCCCTTGCGGATTACCTTGAGTCCGTGAAGCACCCCGCCGCCATCGGCCTTGCGGTGCAGGGTCGCAAGATCATCCCAGCCGGCCCCGCTGTCGCCGGCCGCTTCGCCTGCAAACGTCGTCGGATGTTGGCTCACGCAAATTCTCCTTCGCTCCCGTGCCCCAGCAGGGATGAAACGGTCATTGCTGGAGATGAGTTCCCTGACGCGGCGCATGGCGAAGCAGCCGCTTGGCAGGAAGCCTAGGTTAGATGGCCATCGTGAAGCCGCACGATGCGGTCCATCTGCATGGCGAGGCGCTCGTTGTGCGTGGCGATGAGGGCAGCGCTGCCCTCTCCCCGAACGAGCTCTAGGAACTGCGCGAGCACCTTGTCGGCCGTCGCCTCGTCCAGGTTTCCGGTCGGCTCGTCGGCCAGGACCAGGGCCGGGCGGTTGGCCAGCGCGCGGGCGACGGCAACGCGCTGCTGCTCGCCGCCGGAGAGCTGGCTGGGCCGGTGGTCGAGCCGGGCACCGAGCCCGAGCGCGGCCAGAAGTTCACGCGCCCGGTCTTGCGCGGCTCCTCGTTCGCGTCCGGTAATGAGTTGGGGCAGCACCACGTTCTCGATAGCCGTAAAATCGGGCAGCAGGTGGTGGAATTGGTAGACGAAGCCAATGTGGTCGCGGCGCAGTTCGGTCCGGCCCCGCGAAGGTAGGTCGGCCGCTTCGGTCCCGGCGATGCGGATCGAGCCGCCGAAGCCGCCCTCCAGCAGTCCGATGGCCTGGAGCATGGTTGACTTGCCCGAGCCGGACGGCCCGAGAAGGGCGACGATCTCGCCCGGCATGACCCTGAGATCGACTCCTTTCAGGACGTCGATGGTGACCCCGCCCTGTTCGAAGCTGCGGGTAACGGCCGAGAGGCTGACGACCGGCTCACTCATAGCGAAGCACCTGGACCGGATCGGTGCTGGCCGCTTTCCACGCCGGGTACAGCGTTGCCAGGAACGAGAGGACCAGTGCCATCACGCTGATCGCGATGATCTCCACCGGGTCCGAACGGCTGGGAAGTTCGGACAGGAAGCGGATGGACGGATCCCACAGGTTCTGCCCGGTGACGTACTGGACGGCATCGACCACGTCCTGCCGGAAGTAGAGGAACACAAACCCCAGGACCAACCCCGCCCCGGTGCCCAGCGCGCCGATCAGGAAGCCCGTGGTCACGAAGATCTTCAGCAGGCTGTGCCGTGTCGCCCCCATGGTCCGCAGGATCGCGATGTCGCGCGTCTTGGCGCGGACCAGCATGATGAGCGAGGAGAGGATGTTGAACACGGCCACCAGCACGATGATCGACAGGACCGTGAACATCGCCACCCGCTCGACCGAAAGCGCCTCGAACAGCGAGGCATTGATCGTCTTCCAGTCGGTCACCACGGCCTGTCCCGCAAGCTTTCTGGCGAGCGGCTGGAGGATTTCGTCCACATGGTCGGGGTCGTTGGTCTTCACTTCGATCATGCCGATCTGGTCCCCGGTCAGCAGCAGGGTCTGCGCATCGGGAATCGGCATGATGACGAACGAATTGTCGTAATCGTAGACGCCGATCTCGAAGATCGCGCCGACTGTGTAGCCAACCTGCCGCGGAACCGTTCCGAAGGGCGTCGGCCGGCCCTGCGGGTTGATGATGGTGATCGTGTCCCCCACGCGCGCGCCGAGGTTTTCGGCGAGGCGGGCACCAATGGCCACCACGTTGGCGCCCGGGCGCAACAGGCGAAGGTCACCATCCTTCACCTGCGGTGCGATACGGGCGATGTCTTCCGGCGTGTTTCCGCGCGCGAGGATGCCTTCGACCCGGCCGTTGAAGGTGGCCAGCAGCGGCTGCTCGATCAGCGGCGAGGCACGGGTCACGCCGGGCGTCGTGCGCACTTCGGCCAGGACCTGCTGCCAGTTGTCGAGCCGGCCGCCATAGGCCTGGACGATGGCATGACCGTTGAGCCCCACGATCTTGTCGAACAGCTCTGCCCGAAAACCGTTCATCACGCTCATCACGATGACCAGCGCGGCGACGCCGAGGCTCACCGCCACGAGGCTGATTCCGGCCACCAGCGCGATGAACGCCTCGCCTCGGCCAGGCAGCATGTAGCGCTTGGCGATGGTCCATTCGAAGGGGGAAAGGATCAAGCGGGTGCTCTTCTGGTTCTGTCCTGCGACGAACAGCGGTTTAGGCAGCGGAACGCGCTTCGGCAATGGCCGTTCCGCCGGCGCACCCAGCCTTGCGCGGGGCAGGGCTTCGCAACGCTTGCCTTTCGCGTCCATCGGGGCCACATGCGCCGGCAACAGCGCTGTAACAAACTCACGGCGGACGCGATTCATGACCCTGACCGAAAGTTCCTTCGACGCCGCCCCCTGGGACGTCGATTCCGACAAGCTGCGCGAGGAGTGCGGGATCTTCGGCGTGATCGGCACGCGCGATGCCGCCGCGATGACGGCGCTCGGCCTTCATGCCCTTCAGCATCGCGGGCAGGAGGCGGTGGGGATCACCAGCTTCGACGGGCAGGAGTTCTATTCGCGGCGCGGCACCGGCCATGTCGCCCAGAACTTCTCCAGCGCCGAAGCCCTGGCCGAACTGCCGGGGATCATGGCGGCGGGCCATGTGCGCTATTCGACCACGGGCGGATCGGGGCTGCGCAACGTCCAGCCGCTGTTCGCGGATCTTGCCACGGGCGGCTTCGCCATTGCCCACAATGGCAACATTTCCAACGCCATGCACCTCAAGCGCGATCTGGTGCAGAAGGGCGCCATATTCCAGTCGACCTCCGACACCGAAGTGATCATCCACCTTATCGCGACCAGCCGTTATCCCACCCTGCTGGACCGGTTCGTGGACGCCCTGCGGCTGGTGGAGGGCGCCTATTCGCTGATCTCCATGACGCCCGCCGGAATGATCGCCTGCCGCGATCCGCTGGGCATTCGTCCGCTGGTCATGGGCCGCCTTGGAGAGGCGACGATCTTCGCCAGCGAAACCGTGGCGCTCGATGTGATCGGTGCGGAGTTCGTGCGCGAGATCGAGCCGGGTGAAATGGTCGAGGTCTCGCTTGACGGCAAACTGGCCTCGCACCGCCCGTTCGGCTCCCCGGCGCCGCGCCCCTGCGTGTTCGAACACGTCTATTTCAGCCGCCCGGACTCGGTGATGGGCGGCCAGTCCGTCTACGAGGTGCGCAAGGCGATCGGGCGCGAACTGGCGAAGGAATCGCTGGCCGACGCGGATATCGTGATCCCTGTGCCGGACAGCGGGGTTCCCGCCGCACTCGGCTACGCGCAGGAGTCGGGCGTTCCCTTCGAACTGGGGATCATCCGCTCGCACTATGTCGGCCGGACCTTCATCCAGCCCTCGGACGGCGCGCGCAACGCCGACGTCAAGCGCAAGCACAACGCGAACCGCGCCATCGTGGAAGGCAAGCGGATCGTGCTGATCGACGATTCGATCGTGCGCGGCACGACCAGCCTCAAGATCGTCCAGATGATGCGCGACGCCGGGGCTGCCGAAGTGCACATGCGCATCGCCTCGCCGCCGACCGAGCATTCGTGCTTCTACGGGGTGGACACGCCGGAGCGTTCCAAGCTGCTTGCCGCCCGGATGGACGTGGCGGCCATGGCCGAATTCATCCAGGCCGACAGCCTCGCCTTCGTCTCCATCGACGGGCTCTACCGCGCGGTGGGCCTCGCCGGGCGCAACGCGGCTTGCCCGCAGTTCTGCGACGCCTGCTTCAGCGGCGAATACCCGACGCGCCTGACGGACCTTGGCGAACGAGACAATCCGCAGCTCTCGCTCCCGGTCGAAAAGGTCGCCTGACACCATGGCTGAAGGCGGACACAAGCCCTTCGCCGGGCAGCTTGCACTCGTGACCGGCGCGAGCCGCGGCATCGGCGAGGCGTCGGCTCTTGCCCTTGCCGAAGCCGGCGCTCATGTCATCCTGACCGCCCGCGACGGCAAGGCGCTGGAATCCGTCGAAGAGCGGATCTTCGCCGCTGGCGGCAGCGCCACCATCGCGCCGGTGGATCTGGCCGAGCCGGACGGCATCGCCCGGCTGGCCACTGCGATCCGGGGGCGCTGGCAGGCGCTCGACATCATGGTGATCAACGCCGCGCTTTGCCCTCAGCTCACGGGCGTGGTCGATATCGATCAGGCCGCCTGGAACAAGGCGCTGACGGTCAACCTCCTCGCGACTCAGTCGCTCATCGCCCACTTCGACTCGCTCCTGAGAAATAGCCCCGATCCGCGCGTGCTGGGCATGACCAGCACAGTAGCCACGGCGCCACGCGCCTATTGGGGCGCCTACGCGTCAACCAAAGCGGCGTTTGAGGTGCTGCTGGACTGCTACGCCCAGGAAGTGACCAACGTGTCGAAAATTCGCGTGGCAATTCTGAACCCTGGCGCAACCCGCACGGCCATGCGGGCCCGCGCATATCCGGGCGAGGACCCGGCGAGTGTAAAGCCGCCTGAAACGGTTGCGGCCCGCGTGGTTTCCTTGCTTGGTGAACGGTTCGCCAGCCCGCACCGCGAAACCGTTAACCTTCTACCGTAATTCGCAGGCAACCAGGTTCGTCCACAATCGGCCCCGACAAGCAAGGGGGCTGTCACGAGATCGTGGCGGCGAGACGGAAGAAGGTGGGCCATGCAGGAAAACGTCACGAGCCAGCGCTACGAGGTGGCCGCTCAGGAGGACCGGTGTGCGCCCCGCACGCGGATCACCATCCCGGCAACCTTTCGCGCCTCCGGCGGCCGCTCGTTCCAGACCATGGTCCACGACCTTTCGCTGGGCGGTTTCTGCTGTTCGGCGGTGAACCGCCTGCAACCCGGAACCATTTGCTGGATCAGCCTGCCCGGCCTCGAATCGCTCCAGTCCGAGGTGATCTGGTGGAACAACAGCCTGGTCGGCTGCGCCTTCCACAACCTGCTCTCGCCGATCGTGCACGACAACATCCTGTCGCGCTGGCACCCGGAAGCGGTGTTCCGCAGCACGCTTTGAGATTGCGCGGGGGGCCAATGCGCCCGGTCCCCCGCCACGGCGCGCTGGCCCAGGCAATACCCCGCCGTCAGGGCCGGCGCGCCTCAACCCCTGCCGGCGCGAGCCTGCGCCATGGCAGCAAGTGCGCGTTCCCGCGCCTCGGCATGTTCAACGATCCGCGGCGGATAGCCATTGGGTCGGCGGGCGGGATCGTGGATTTCGTTACCGGAAAGTCCGGCCAACTCCGGCACCCAGCGACGGATATACCCGGCAGCATCGAACTTTTCCGATTGGCTGAGCGGCGCCATGATCCGGCCGAACTGGTTGGAATCCACCCCGCTGCCGGCAGACCACTGCCAGTTGACGGCGTTCTGCGCATAGTCGGCATCGACCAGCGTGTCCCAGAACCACTCCTCTCCCCGCCGCCAGTCGATCAGCAGATGCTTGATGAGGAAGCTGGCCGCCAGCATCCGCACCCGGTTGTGCATCCAGCCCGTGGCCCAGAGCTGGCGCATCCCCGCGTCGACGATCGGATAACCGGTGCGCCCTTGCTGCCAGGCGGCAAGGTCGTCCCCGGCCTCGCGCCAGGGGAAGTCGTCGAACTCCGCTCGGCCATTGGTGGTGCCGTAGTCGGGAAACTGCAGGATCGTGTTCTGCGCGAAATCCCGCCAGCCAAGCTCGGACAGGAACACCGGCGTCGAGCCGCCAGCCCCCGCCACCGCGTGCCACACTGCGGCGGGCGAAATTTCGCCGAAATGGAGGTGGGGGGAGAGGTGCGAAGTGCCCTGTTCCGACGGCAGGTTTCGGCGCCCCTCATAGCGCGAGGCGCGCTCCTGGAAAACCTCCAGCCCCTTGTGTGCGCCTCGTTCGCCGGGTTCCCATTCTTCGCGCATTCCCCCCGCCCAGTCCGGCCGGGTGGGAAGCAGGGCCCAGTCCTCAAGTCGGTCGCTCTCCGGCCAGAACGGCGGGGCCTCCAGCCTGCGCGGGCCACTAACGGGCTCGGGCGGCGGCATGCGTTCGAACAGGGCGCGCCGGAACGGGGTGTAGATCCGGCAGGGCTTGCCCGAACCGTTGAGGATGGATCCGGGCGGGCTAAGGTAGTTCCCATCGTGCAGCCGCAGATCGAACGCCTTGCCGACCGCCCTTTCAGCGTTGCGCCACCACGGTTCGTAATGGTGGAGCGCGTGAATCCGGCGCGCGCCCGTCTCCCGGCGCAGCGCGGCGAGCACCTCGTGCGATTTTCCGCGCCGAAGGATCAGGCGCGAGCCAATGGCGCTAAGGCCTTGCTCAAGGCCTGCGAGGCTGTGATGCAACCACCAGCGCGAGGCGCCCCCCATGCGGCGGTGCCTTGGCGTCTCATCATCGAGCACGTAGACGGGCAGCACCGGTCCCTCCGCAGCAGCGGCCAGCAGCGCGGCTTGATCAGCAAGGCGCAGATCGCGGCGAAACCAGACGATCGAAACTTGGGTCATCGGCCTCACGGGTGAATGAAATGGAACAACCCCCACACAACGCCTTCAAGCCGGCGGGCTATCACCCTGTCCCTAAGTACAGGTCGGCCACATCTGCGGAGGTTCCGGGCGGCGTGGTCTGGCGGATCAGCCCGCGCCATGCGATCGCCGCAGCGGGACTGTGCTGGCTGCTTTTCGCGACCACCTGCCTACTGGTCCTGTCCGGCCATGCCGAGCCGCTGGACCAGGCAGGGCTCCTGCTGTGGCGCCAGGGGCCGCTGCTGATGCCCCGCGGTCCAATCTGGCTGCTGGAAGCCGTGCGCGACCTGACGGCGCTTGGCGGCGTCCTGCTGCGCAGTCTCTTCGTTGCGGGGGCCGTGGCCCTGCTCATCGTCCTGCGCCGCCGCCGCGAGGCCTGGCTGCTCGCAATCACGGTAGTCAGTGGCTGGGTGGTGGAGGCCCTGCTCAAGCTGGCAGTCGGCCGCGACCGGCCCGTGATCGTGCCGCACCTGACCGAGGCCGGCGGCGCTAGCTTCCCGAGCGGACACAGCTTCAACGCGGCACTGGTCTACATCGCCCTCGCGCTCGCCTTCGCCGCACTGACCCCGCGGCCGCGCCTGCGCTGGATGCTGATCCTCTGCGCCGCGGTGCTGTCGCTGGCGATCGCCTTCAGCCGGGTGTGGCTGGGCGTTCATTTCCCGAGCGACGCCCTGGCCGGGTGGAGCGGCGGCGCCGCCTGGGCCTTCACGGCGGCGGCCCTGCTGGACCGGCCGGCCGCAAAGGCTGCGGCGCTCGTCCGGCAGCAGCCCGGGGTCTAGAGCGCCTAGATCGGGTCGGCAGCGGTTCCGCTCACGGTCCAGGTCTGGCCCTTGGCCAGAAGCTTGCCCAGATCGGCAACCTTGCCTTCGCGGGCCTTGGCATCCTGCCCCAGAACGGCATCCTCGTAAGTCGGCCTGGGATCGTCGAACAGGACGCCAAGCGCCATCGGGAAGGGGCCGAAGGGCATTTCCACCAGCATGTTGGCGATCGCCTTGTTGCGGACGTTGTGAACGATGACCCCGGCGGCGCGCCAGTCACCGTCCACCACGTCGACCACCTTCAGCGTCAGGCTTCCGGTGTCGAGCGTGATGCCCTTGGCACCCTTCTGGAACAGCATCGGCTCGCCATCCTTGAGCCAGAGCTGGTGGGTGTCGGCCACGGCCTTCTCGGTAAAGTCGGCGAAGCGGTCCTTGTTGTAGACGATGCAGTTCTGGAAGATTTCGATGAAGGCCGCGCCCTGGTGAGCGTGGGCCGCCTTCAGCACGTCGACCAGCTGCTTCGAGGTATCATAGGCCCGTGCGATGAACCGCGCGCCCGAACCGAGCGCGAAGGCGCAGGGCAGCGCCGGCCGGTCGACCGAGCCCATCGGCGTGGTCGGGCTGGAGGTGCCAACCCGGCTGGTAGGGGAGTACTGCCCCTTGGTCAGGCCGTAGATCTCGTTGTTGAACAGCATGATCTGGCAGTTCAGGTTCCGGCGCAACACGTGCATCGTGTGGTTGCCGCCGATCGACATGCCGTCGCCATCGCCCGTTACCAGCCAGACGTCCAGCTCCGGGTTGGCCAGCTTGATGCCGGTCGCAAAGGCAGGCGCGCGCCCGTGGATCGTGTGGAAGCCGTAGCTTTCGATGTAGTACGGGAAGCGGCTGGAGCAGCCGATGCCCGAGACGAACACGGTGTTCGCCGGGTCAGAGCCGAGTTCCGGCAGGGTGCGCTGCACCGCCTTGAGGATCGCGTAGTCGCCGCAGCCCGGGCACCAGCGGACCTCTTGGTCCGATTCCCAGTCCTTGAGGGTGGTCTTCACCGCGCCAATGGTGTTCGGAGGGGTCATGTCGTTCATCGTCTGTCCCTTCAGGCCAGCATGGCTTCGATCGCGGCTTCGATCTCCGCGATGGTGAAGGGCTGGCCGCTCGTCTTGTTCAGCGGCTTGGCATCGATCAGGTACTGGTCGCGCAGCACGGTCTTGAACTGGCCGGTGTTCATCTCGGGGACGAGCACCTTGTCATAACCCTTGAGCAGGTCGCCCAGGTTGGCCGGCAGCGGCCAGACGTGGCGGACGTGCACGTGGCTGACGTCCAGCCCCCTCGCCCGGGCGCGGCGCACGGCCTGGGTAATCGGGCCGTAGGTCGATCCCCAGCCGACCACGGCCAGCTTGCCGGTTTCGGTGCCGAGGGCCACGTCCTGCGCCGGAACCGCATGGGCGATGCGGTCGATCTTGGCCTTGCGGGCATCGGTCTGCGTCTGGTGGACGGCGGGCGAATAATCGAGGTCGCCCGTGTCGATCGCCTTCTCGATGCCGCCGATGCGGTGCATCAGCCCCGCGGTGCCGGGCTTGATCCACGGCCGCACCCCGCGCTCGTCGCGCTTGAAGGGCAGCACCTTGCCGCCTTCAGGGTTGTTGTTCTCGGCCAGGAAGCGGACCGGGAACGGCGCATAGCTGGCCGGGTCAGGCACCTTCCACGGCTCGGCCGCATTGCCGATGTAGCCGTCTGTCAGCAGGATGACCGGGGTCATGAACTGCACCGCGATGCGGCAGGCCTCGATCGCGCAGTCGAACGCATCGGCGGGCGAACGGGCGGCGATGACCGGCAGGGGCGCATCCCCGTTGCGGCCGTAAACCGCCTGGTAGAGGTCGGACTGCTCGGTCTTGGTCGGAAGGCCCGTGGAAGGCCCGCCACGCTGCGAGTTGACGATGACCAGCGGCAGCTCGGTCATGATCGCCAGACCCATCGCCTCACCCTTGAGGGCGATGCCGGGGCCGGATGAAGAGGTCACGCCCAGCTGGCCGGCATAGCTTGCCCCAATGGCCGAGCAGATCGCCGCGATCTCGTCCTCCGCCTGGAACGTGGTGACACCGAACTCCTTGAGCTTGGCAAGGTTGTGCAGGATCGCCGAAGCCGGGGTGATCGGATAGCCGCCGAAGAACATCGGCAGCTCGGCCAGCTGCGCGCCGGCAACGAGGCCGAGGCTGACCGCTTCCGCGCCGGTGACCGTGCGGTAGAGACCCTCCGGCGTCGGCACCGGATCGAGATGCAGCTTCTTCAGCGGTCCCGCCAGTTCGGCGGTTTCGCCATAGGCGTGGCCGGCATTCAGCGCGGCGATGTTGGCGTCGGCCAGCACCGGGTTCTTGCGGAACTTGTCCTTCAGCCAGAGGATGATCGGCTCGCGATCGCGGTCGAACATCCATAGCGCGAGGCCGAGCGTCCACATGTTCTTGCAGCGCAGGGCTTCCTTGTTGCCAAGGCCGAAGGGCTTCACGGATTCCAGCGTCAGCGCGCTGATATCGAAGGCCAGCAGGTCCCACTTGGCAAGGCTGCCGTCGTCCAGCGGTGAAACCTCGTACTTCGCCTTCTCAAGGTTGCGCTTGGTGAACTCCCCGGTGTCGGCGATGATCAGGCCGCCCGGCTTGAGCGCCTGGACGTTGGTCTTCAGCGCGGCGGGGTTCATCGCCACCAGCACGTCAGGCGCATCGCCAGCAGTCTCGATCGAGGTCGATCCGAAGTTGATCTGGAAGGCCGACACGCCGAACAGCGTGCCCTGCGGAGCGCGGATCTCCGCCGGGAAATCCGGGAAAGTCGCGAGATCGTTACCCGCCAGCGCGGTGGACAAGGTGAACTGCCCGCCGGTCAGCTGCATGCCATCGCCAGAGTCGCCGGCAAAACGGACCACGACGGTCTCGGGGACGTGACCGTCCTGCTGGGAAGAAGCCTGATCGGCCAGAATAGTCGCCATTTTTATCCTCGGTCCGGGACGGCACTGCGTCCCTGCTGCCCTAACGTCTCGCCTAAACCACCGTGCCAGTGAAGGCGCAAATAAGAAAACCTTGTCGCCGCGCAACTCCAGTGAAACGCAAGCGCGCCTTCCGCCCGCTAGTCAAGGCCGACCGGTCCGCCTAAGGGCACCGAACGACGATTCCGGTGTTTCAGGCCGGGGCCATCATCTCGGGTGCAAGCCGCATGAACGATTTTTCCGCTCTCCCCTACCGCCCGTGCGTGGGCATCATGCTCGTGAACGGCGAAGGCCAGGTCTTCGTGGGCAGGCGCATCGATGCGCGCGAGACCTCCGGCCGGGAGGGCGACGCCTGGCAAATGCCGCAAGGCGGGATCGACGACGGCGAGGACCTGCGCGCCGCCGCCCTGCGGGAGCTATGGGAGGAGACGGGTGTCACCGAGCGCCATGTCGCCATCATCGCGCAGACCCGCGAGGAGCTGCTTTACGACCTGCCCGACGAACTGCTCGGCAAGCTGTGGGGCGGGCGCTATCGCGGTCAGCGGCAGATCTGGATGCTGGCCCGGTTCACCGGCACTGATGCCGACGTCAAGCTCGACGCGCACGATCCGGCGGAGTTCTGCGCCTGGAAATGGGCATATCCGGATGAGCTGCCGGATCTGATCGTACCGTTCAAGCGCCGGGTCTACCGAGCGGTGATCGAGGAATTCCGTGCATTGATCTGAACCGCCACGTCTGCGGATCAGTTCGTTACCACCGGCGCAGGCTTCGGCCGATCAGCCGTCACCACCCGCTCTACGGGACCGCGGGCAAGCGCAGCCGACAGTTCGCGAGTTTCCGGACAGTCCCTGCCGCAGGCCGTTTCGAGCCGGGTGAGGTTGCGCTTGGCCTTTTCGATCGCACCCTTTTCCAGCAGTGCCTGCCCTTCGCCGCTGATCGCCGCGAAGTTGCGCGGGTCACGCTCCAGCGCTTCGCGGTAGTAGTGCAGCGCCTTGCCCTGCAGCCCTTCGCGCCGCGTCGCCTCGGCAAGGGCGAGCGTCACCTGCACTGCACCGGGATCGACTGCGAGGGCCGCCTCATAGGCATCGATCGCGCCTTCGACGTCGTCTTTCATCAGGGCCTGTCGCCCCTCGTTGAGGAGTACGGCCGCGCGCGGATCCATCGGACGGGTGGGAGCCGAAAGGCTCATGCTGGAGGTCAGGGCAAGGGCCAGCGACAGGGCTACACCGGCCGGGGCAAAACGCATCAGGCTCTCCTGGAAGCTCATCGAATGGGGGCCGTACCTTCGGGCAAAGCGGCGCGTGTCGGCCTTTGTGCCTATCACACCCGCTCCAGCCGCGCGACGAAAAACCCGTCGGTGCCATCATGCCCCGGGGTAAGCCGCAGCCCCGGTCCTCGCAGACGGCCTGCACCGAGGCCCAGGAGGGGTGCCGCGCGCCATTCCGGCCGGCGCGAAAGGAACGCATCGACCTGGCCGGCCCCTTCACAATCGAGCAAGGAACAGACCACGTAGACCAGCCGGCCACCGGGACGGACCAAGGGCGCGGCAACATCCAGCAAGCGGCCCTGGAGTTGAACCAGCCGCGCCAGCTCCCGCTCGTCCAGCCGCCAGCGTGCCTCGGGATTGCGCCGCCAGGTTCCGGTACCCGAGCACGGGGCATCAATCAGCACTGCGTCCGCCGCAGCGACCCGGTCGGCCAGCGCGGCGGCCTCGCGGTCCGGATCGAGCAGGCGGGTCTCGGCGATCGTCACCCCGGCCCGCTCCACCCGCGGCGCAAGGCGGGAGAGCCGTGGCCGGTCGACATCGCAGGCAAGGATCCGCCCGCGGTTGTCCATCGCCGCAGCCAGGGCAAGGGTCTTGCCCCCGGCTCCGGCGCACAGATCCACCACGGCTTCCCCCGGACGGGCAGCGACGGCCTCGCAGACAAGCTGAGATCCGGCGTCCTGCACCTCGATCGCGCCGGCTGCGTAGGCTGGCCACTGCTCCACCGGGGTCATCGGCGGGAAGCGGCGGCCGTGGCTGGCGACCACCGGCTCACCCGGCTCGGGCAGGATCGCCTGGGCTTCCTTCAGCGCGTTGATCCGGATGTCGAGCGGAGCGCGCCCCAGGAGCGCCTCCTGCTCCTCGCCATCCAGGCCGGACGCGGCAAGGGCAGCCTCCAGCCAAGCCGGAGCGATCCCGGCACGAGCCACCGGCTCGTCGCCCCGAAGCGGCTCCGGTGCGTGGCGTGCGCCATCGAACAGGGCGGCAAGCACAGGGTCGCCCTGCGCCACCAGGGCCATGGCGGCCCGGCCCGAAGCGGGCACCTCGCCGCAGCGGCGGATCGCGGTGTAGACCAGCTCGCGCACGGCGCGGCGGTCCTTGCTGCCGGCGTAGCGCCGGGTGCGGAACCAGTCGGCGAGGATCCGGTCAGCGGGAGCGCCGCGGGTCCGCGCGGCCGCGATGACGGCGTCGAGCACCTCGATCGCCGCCTGGACCCGCGCCTGCGGAGTCATCAGCCGACCTTGTAGTTCGGCGCCTCGCGCGTGATCGTCACGTCGTGGACGTGGCTTTCCTTGAGCCCCGCGCCGGTGATCTGCACGAACTGGGCCTTGGAGCGCAGATCGTCGATCGTGGCGCAGCCGGTATAGCCCATCGCCGCCTTGATCCCGCCGACCAGCTGGTGGATCACGTCCTTGGCCGGACCCTTGTAGGGCACCTGCCCTTCGATCCCCTCGGGCACCAGCTTCATCTGGTCCTTGATGTCCTGCTGGAAGTACCGGTCCGCAGATCCGCGCGCCATGGCGCCGACCGAACCCATGCCGCGGTACGACTTGTAGGCCCGCCCCTGGTAGAGGAACGTCTCGCCGGGCGCCTCCTCGGTTCCGGCCAGCATCGAGCCGACCATGACCACGCAGGCGCCGGCAGCAATCGCCTTGGCCGCATCGCCCGAGGTGCGCAGGCCGCCGTCGCCGATGACCGGAACCCCGGCCTTGTCGGCCTCTTCGGCGGCGTCCATGATCGCGGTCAGCTGGGGCACGCCCACGCCGGCGACGATCCGGGTGGTGCAGATCGAGCCCGGGCCGATGCCGACCTTCACCGCATCCGCTCCGGCGCCGATCAGTGCCCTCGTCGCCTCGGCCGTGGCGACGTTGCCGGCAATCACCTGGGCCGAGTTGGACAGCTTCTTCACCCGCTCCACCGCGCGGGCCACGTCGCGGTTGTGGCCGTGCGCAGTGTCGATGATGACCACGTCGCATTCGGCCGCCAGCAGGGCCTCGGTCCGCTCGAACCCCTTGTCGCCCACGGTGGTGGCGGCGGCCACGCGCAGGCGGCCGGCGGCATCCTTGGTGGCATTGGGGTAGGTCACGGCCTTCTCGATGTCCTTCACCGTGACCAGGCCGATGCAGCGGTAATCGTCATCGACCACCAGCAGCTTCTCGATCCGCCGCTGGTGAAGCAACTTGCGCGCCTCCTCCTGGCTGACCCCGGCCTTTACCGTCGCAAGGTTCTGGTGAGTCATCAGTTCGCGCACCGGCTGGGCCGGGTTTTCGGCAAAGCGCACGTCGCGGTTGGTGAGGATGCCGGCAAGCTTGCCCGAAGCCTCTACCACGGGAATGCCGCTGATCCGGTGCATCTGCATCAGCGCCTGAGCCTCGCCCAGGGTCGCGTCGGGGCTGATCGTGATCGGGTTCACCACCATGCCGCTCTCGAACCGCTTGACCGCACGGACCGCGGCGCACTGCTCGTCGACGGTGAGATTGCGGTGGAGCACCCCGATCCCGCCAAGCTGGGCCATGACGATCGCCATGTCCGCCTCGGTCACGGTGTCCATCGCCGAGGAAATGACCGGGATGTTCAGCGCGATCTCGCGGGTCAGGCGGGTGCGGGTATCGGCCATGGACGGCAGGATGTCGGACTCGGCCGGACGCAGCAGGACGTCGTCGAAAGTGAGGCCGAGGGGAATGTCGATCAGTGCCACTGTGCCGCCTGTTTGCTGGCGGGAACCGCGCAGGCTCCCGGAGGATTCGTGGCGGCCCATGTAAACGCGGCCTCGGAAATTCACAAGCCGGGTTCCCGGAAGGGCAGGAACCGGGGAACGACAGGGCGCAGTGACCAGCCTTTGGCAGGTTCGGGTGAGCGGGGTTGGGCTTGGCCGCCTCTCTCACTCGGCGCTTCCGCCCGGCCCTTCCGCCAAGGGTGCCCGCACGCACTGGATTGCCGCGATTCGATCGCAATGACGCAGGGAGAGGGTGACACATTTCCAACATGCCGCGCGCAGCAGTGCGATTGTCAAAGATCCGGGCGGAACATGGCAGGTGCCGGCGATGTAGGAAAATGGTTCGACGCCGCCTAGCGCGGCACCCGCTTCACGTCGGCAAACCAGCGGCCGAGCTGGACGAGGAAGGCCACGTCCTCCGCCGCCCCGCCGAGCTCGATCCCCGGCTTCACCACGTCGCTCGGCCGGTGGTAATCGGTGTCGAAGAAGGCTTCGAGACGCTTGAGGTCGCCGTAGGCGGTGGTCACCATTACGGCCGGAACGTCGTGCTGCAACAAGGCCCAGCCATCCTGCCGCTTCACATATTCGTTGGCCCCATCGCCCTTGACCAGAGTGCGGCGGTTGGCCTTGGCGGCGGCGGCGATCTGCGCGTCCAGCCCGGTCATGCCCTTGCCGACGATGGCGAACGGGGTTCCGGCGGGGGCAATGGCCACGGTATCGATGTTGAAGGCCGCCACGACCTGCTTGAGCGGCAGGGGCGGGTTTTCGGCAAAGGCCTGCGCGCCCAGCAGGCCCAGCTCTTCAGCGGTCGTGGCGACGAAATAGACATCGCGGTCCATCTGCGGCACCCGGCTGAGGCGGCGCGCGACCTCGGTCAGCGCGGCGACGCCGCTGGCGTTGTCGACCGCGCCGTTGCAGACGAGGTGCTCGGCGGGTGGGGCGGCGCATTCGCCGAAGTGATCCCAGTGGGCCATGAACAGGACCGCCCCTGCCGCCGGCCGGCGCCCTTCGAGCTTGCCGATGAGGTTGTGGGTGCGGATCGTCGTCTCGCGGGTGGTGGCCTCGAGCGTGGCGGTGACATCGAGCACGCGCGGCGCAAAGTCCGGCGCAGCGGCCGCAGCCTGCAGCGCGGCAAGGCGCAGGCCCCCGGTCGCCGCCAGCCGGTCAAACGCCTCCGGCCTGATGAAACCTTCAAGGTCGCCGCCCAGCATGTCGCTGGCGAGGGCATAGCCCGAACGGCTCCGCCGCGCCGCCACCTGCTCCAGCGTGCGGGTGCCGTCGAGCACGGTGAGGACCGCCGAGGCTCCGGCCTTCAGCAGCGCGTTCTGCCGGTCGCTGCCATGATCGTCGCCATCGAGCAGCACGGCCACGCGCCCGGCCAGTTCGCTGCGGCCCAGCGCATCGACATTGCGGCCCAGCCCGACGAACAGCAGCGGCGCGTTCTCCACCAGCGCGCGCTTGCCCGAGGTCAGCATCAGCACGGAGCCCGTCGGCACGTAGAGCCGCCGGCCCTTGCGCGCGAAGCTGGCGCTGGTGCCCGCAGGCTCGCGCGCGACGAGGGTCACGGGGGCGAACCATGGGTGGCCGGGATCGTTGGTGCCGGAGACCAGACCGATGTCGAACCATTCCTTGCCGAGGTAGCGCAGCGTCTTGGCCTCGCCCTCGGTGCCCGGCTCGCGCCCGTCAAACTCGTCGCTGGCAAGGATCTTGATGTGCTGAAGCAGCTGGGCTTCCAGCAGCGTATCCTTGCGCGGCTGGGGGCGCGGCTGGGGCGCGGCGGCACAGGGACTGCCAGCGAAGCCCAGCACCACGGCGAGTGCCATGGTGACCGCTCCGTTCATCGCTCGCATGGCTCGCCTCATCGACCCGATTTGTGAACCACAACGCACGGGTTAACAAGAACGCTCCCACGATCTTTTGCATCCGTGGCAGGAATGTAACGGGGGGATGCATCGCTGCACGAACCCCCTTCCAGATCAATGCCTCACAAGGCCGTCCAGCCGCCATCGACCGAGATGTTGCTGCCAGTGATCTGCGCCGCTGCGTCGCGGCAAAGGAACACGGCGAGTTCGCCGAGGTCGGAGGGCTGGACGAACTGCTTGGTCGGCTGGCGTTCCAGCATCACGTCGTGGATCACCTGCTCGCGTGTCATGCCGCGCGCGGCCATGGTGTCGGGGATCTGGTTCTCCACGAGGGGCGTCCAGACATAGCCCGGGCTGAGGCAGTTTGCGGTGATGCCTTGCGTGGCGAGTTCCAGGGCGATGGTCTTGGTGAGCCCGGCCAGCCCGTGCTTGGCCGAGACATAGGCGGACTTGTAGGGCGAGGCGGTGAGTGAGTGGGCGCTTGCAACGTTGATGATCCGGCCCCAGCCGCTGGCCTTCATGTGCGGGATCGCGAGGCGGCAGGCATCGAAAGCGGCGGTGAGGTTGAGGGCGAGGATCATGTCCCACTTGTCGACCGGGAACTCGTCCACCGGGGCGACGTGCTGCATGCCGGCGTTGTTGACGAGAATGTCGACCGGGCCGGCGGCGGCCATCATCTGCTCCACCCCTGCGCGCTTCGTGAGGTCGGCGCCGACGTGGGTCGCGCCCAGTTCGGCCTTGAGCGCTTCGATCGTCGCCTCGTCGCCGAAGCCAGAGAGGACGACCTCGGCCCCCGCCTCCTTCAGCGACCGGGCGATGGCGAGGCCGATGCCGGAAGTGGAACCGGTTACGAGGGCGCGCTTGCCAGCCAGAAACATTCTCGACTCCCGCTCATTGAGGGATAACAGTCCGGACAGAACCGGGCGAAGCGTACATGCCATGATGCAGTGCAACAAGATGGGGCGTGCCAGCAGATGAAGCTAGACGATTTCGATCCCGGCTCGATCGACGTTGAGGACCAGCGTGGCGGCGGCGGCGGGTTTGGCCTGCCGATCGGCATGGCCGGCGGGCGCATCGGCTGCGGCACGCTGGTGATCGCGCTGATCGCGGCGGCCATTTTCGGCGTCAACCCGCTCCAGCTGATCGGGTCGATGGACCAGGGCGGCCAGCAGGTGGGCGGGACCCTGCCCGGGCAGGAGGCGCGCGGCGGCTCCACCGCGCAGGAAAGTTGCACGGTGGACGAGGCCAGCCGCGAGAGCTGCAACGCCCTGTCCTCGCTCAACAAGACCTGGGCGCCGGTGTTCCGGGACGCCGGCGTGGAGTTCAGCCGGCCCAAGCTGGTGTTCTATTCGCAGATGGGCCGTTCAGGCTGCGGCGCGGCGCAAAGCGCGATGGGGCCGTTCTATTGCCCGAGCGACAACGGTATCTATCTCGACACCGATTTCTACCGGCAGTTGAGCGAGCAGCTCGGCGCCTCCGGCAGCTTCGCGCGGGACTATGTGATCGCCCACGAATATGGCCACCACATCCAGAACCTGACCGGCCTGTCCGAAAAGGTCCACGCCGCGCAGGAGCGCAACCCCGACCAGGCCAATGCCCTGTCGGTCCGGCTGGAATTGCAGGCCGATTGCTATGCCGGGGTCTGGGCCGCCAAGAACCGCGAGCGGCTGGAGCCGGGCGACATGGAAAGCGGGCTCAACGCCGCGCACCAGATCGGCGACGATACCCTGATGAAGAGCGCCGGCCGCCGCCCGGTCGAGGCGTCGTTCACCCATGGCTCCAGCGCGCAGCGCATGGCCTGGCTGCGCAAGGGCATGGACAGCGGCGACCCGAACGCCTGCGACAGCTTCGGGCAATGAGGCAGGCGGGTGGAACCGGGCCTTGCCCCTGCGCGTATCGGGGCAGGTCCGGACAACAGGGGTTACCGTTCATGCTTCGTTTCGCGTCCGTAGTTCTTGCCGTTCTGCTGGCCGCACCTGCCGTCGCCCAAACGCCGTCCGGCACTCCGCGCGAGGAGAAGCCGATTAGCCAGCGCGATCCGTCGGCGGTGGACGTGATCGCCACTCCTGCAAGCGACCTCAATCTGAAGAAGGGCGAAATTCCGCCAATCCTCACCGCCGCTGCGCAGGATCCCTATGGCCTTACCGGCATGCGGCGCTGCACCGATCTCGCCGCCGAGATATCCCGCCTGGATGCCGTGCTGGGCGACGACATCGATATCGCGCAGGCGCCCTCCCGGCGAGTCAGCCCGGGCAAGGTGGCGCAGTCGGTCGTGGGTTCGTTCATCCCCTTCCGGGGCATCATCCGCGAAATTTCGGGCGCGAGCGAGCAGGAACGCCGGCTGCAGCAGGCGATCTATGCCGGTAGCACCCGGCGATCGTTCCTGAAGGGGGTCGGCTACCAGCGCGGCTGCCCGTGGCCGGCCCGCTCCGCAACGCCGGCCATGCTGGCAAAGCTCGCCAGCGATAACGCGGCGAAGGCCGAGCAAGGCGGCAAGGGCAGTCAGCGCCGGCGCTGAACCGGCTAGTTCTTCGCCGCGCCACCCCAGACGACGAGCTTGACCTTGCGACCTACCGGTAGCGTGGTCGAACCGGCGGGAAGCCCGTTCAGAACGAGGAACCGCTCGGTCTTAAGGTCGGTGAAGGCCATCCGCGCGGCGAGCGAGGCTACGGTATCGCCCCGGCTCGCCGTGATGACGTCAATCACGCGGGGGCGAACCGCTGCCGCCTCTGCGTCGCTCATCCCGCGGAAGCTGCTGACCAGCGGGGCAAGATCGCCAAGACCCGCGCCGCGCGGCTGGAGGACGGAGAAGGCATAGGCCACGGTCGGCGAGGTCGCTATGGCAACCACCGTCACGTCTAGCGCCTGGCCGTTGGCGTTGGCACCCACCGTTGCGCTGCGTGCCTCCATCCCGTTGATCGTGGTGCGCGTGGTCGCAAGGCCCGGAACCGTGCCGCCGTTCGAGAGGGCAGCGAAGGCCTTGGCCACTACCGTGTCCAGATTGCCGTCGAAACTCCCGCCGGTGAAGCGAGCCTGGCCGGCGACGCTGGACCGAGACGCGGTGATCGTTACCGCATCGCTGCCGTTCGACATGCCGTATCCGGCCGGCGCGGTGAAGCGCAGGCGGCCGGGGGGATAGCGGAACTCCTGCCCCTCTATCACGCCCTGCTGGGGATCGTCACCATAGATCATGCCCTTGAGCGACAGCAGGAAGGCATCCGGATTGCGGGCCATCGGCCGGGCGCCCAGCTGTCCTGCCCGCTGCCGCGCGCGGGTGACTCGGGCGGCCGGATCGGGGTGCGACATGGCCCAGCCGGGCGTGGTCCGGGTGTTGCCGGTGAGCCTTGCGTCAAGGGCCGTCTGCGCGGCAAGGCTCGACAGGATATCGGCGCTTGCCGTCCCGTCGTACCCGGCGCGCATGGCATAGACGACGCCGAGATCGTCGGCCTGGAACTCGTCCGCGCGCGAGTGGCTCATCACGTTGCCAACCACCAGCCGCTGGATGCCGGCCTGCCCCAGCTGGCCACCGACCTGCCCGATCGCGCCATTGCCGAGGATCGCGCCGAGCAGGGTCTGGCCAAGGGTGCCGATCAGGACATTGCGCTGGGTGACCTTCTGCCGCGCATCGGCATGGCGGGCGGCGATGTGGCCCGTCTCGTGGCCGAGGACGAAGGCCAGCTCCGCCTCGCTGTTCATCAGCGCGACGAGGCCGCGCGTCGCGTAGACATAGCCGCCGGGAATGGCGAAGGCATTGGGCACGCCGGAGTTGAGCAGCTTGAACGAGAACGCCTGGTCCGTGCCCGAAATCCCGGATTGCCGCGCCACCTTGAGGCCGACCTGCCGAACGAGTGCCGACTGCGGCCCGGCATAGGCGCCGCCGTATTCAGCGCTCATCGAAGGGTCGGCCTTGGCGCCGGTTTCCCGGTCGGCCGCCGAAATCGCCTGAGGACCGGGCACCGCGACCTGCGCCGCGGCGGGAACGCCCCCCATCAGCAGTGCCGCCGCAACCAGCCCATCGCGCAGCCTCATCTCATGTCTCCCCGGATCGTGTCGGGACAAGATAACGGGCCGCATTCGATTGTCGAGCCGCCCCCGCCGGATCATCGCGCGTGGCGCGGGTGGGTCAGAGCCGCCGGGTTCACCACGCGGCTCGGCGCCCCCCGGGCAAAGGCGGCCACGGCCTCGGGCATGTCGGAATAGAACAGGCGCATGATCTCGCGCGTGGCATAGCCAAGGTGCGGGGTCAGCGTGACATTCGGCAGGCAGCACAGGGGATGGTCGGCCGGCATCGGCTCTTCTCCGAACACATCGAGCCCGGCTCCGCCCAGCATCCCGTCCGACAGGGCGCGGACCAGCGCCGCCTCGTCCACGATCGGCCCGCGCGACGTGTTGATCAGCACCGCTCCCGGCTTCATCCGCGCCAGCTCTGGCGCGCCGACAAGGCCGCGGGTGCGCTCGCTCAACTGGAGGTGGATGGACAGAACGTCGCTGCGGGCAAAAAGCGCGTCGCGCTCGACCCGGGTGGCCCCGCCCGCCTGCGCCGCTTCATCGGTCAGGTTCTGGCTCCAGGCGATCACCTCCATGCCGAAGGCCGCGCCATAGCCGGCAACCAGCCGTCCGGCATTGCCGAGGCCGAGCAGCCCCAGCGTGCGGCCATGGAGGATCGTGCCTACCGTACCCTGCCACAGGCCCTGCCGCACGCGGCGATCCTCAGCCGCGATGTGTCGCACCGCCGAAAGGACCAGACCCCAGGCGAGTTCGGGCGTGGCATGGACCGAACGGGCCGCCTCCGGCCCGCCGAAGTCGAAACCCGGATGGACCACGGCGACCCCGTGTTCCGTTGCAGCTTCGGCATCGAGGTTGCCGAGGGAGCGGCCGACGATGGTCACCAGCTTCAGCCGCGGCAGCGCGCCGAAGAAGGCGCGCGGCATGGCCATCCGTTCGCGCATGGTGCACAGCACGTCGAACCGGCCAAGCCGCGCCGCGATCTCGGTGGCCGGGACGTGTTCACGCAACACGGTGATTTCGGCCAGGCCATCCAGCTGTGCCCAGTCGGCGCTCTCCAGCGCCAGCCCGGCGTAGTCGTCGAGGATGCCGACCTGGAGCATTACCCGGCGAGCAGGGTGTCGATGTCCGCCCGGATCTGGCGCATGGCTGTCCGGGGATCGTCAAAGATGGCGAGCATGGCGAAGAAGCCATGCGTCACGCCGTTGATCCGGCGCGCGATCACCGGAACGCCGGCGGCCTTCAGCGCCTCGGCATAGGCCTCGCCCTCGTCGCGCAGCGGATCGAACTCCACGGTCACGACCACGGCTGGAGGCAGGCCATCAAGATCCTTCGCCTTCAGCGGGGCGGCCAGCGGCTCCTGAAAAAGTACCGGATCCGGCAGGTAGTGGCCCCAGAACCATTCCACGGAATAGCCGCCAAGGACCGGCCCTTCCCAGAACTCCCGGTAAGACGCGGTGCCGGTCTCCGTATCGGTAGCCGGATAGAGCAGGACCTGTGCCGCGATCGGACTGCTCCCCTCGCGCTTCAGCACAAGTCCAGAGGCCGCGACCAGGTTGCCGCCGGCGCTGTCGCCCATGGCCACCAGCGGCACCTTGCCGCCGGCAAGGCGCTCCACTTCCGCTGCCGCCCAGCGCATTGCATCGACGCAGTCCTCCAGCGGGCCGGGGAACGGCACCTCGGGCGGACGGCGGTACTCCACGGAGACGACCGCGGCCCTGGCTTCCACCGCAACCATACGGGCAACCGCATCGTAGGACGCCACCGATCCCGAAACCCATCCGCCGCCGTGGATATAGACGATCAGCAGCTCGGCCTCGCCCTCCGGCAGGTACCACCGCGCCGCAACGGAACCGTGACGCGCCGGAACTTCGATGTCCTCGACCCGCGCGACCTCCGGCCCGGGGCCCATCATCTGCGCCCAGGCGTCGGCGCCGCCGCGCACCTGCTCAATGGTCTGTTCGGTTATCCGCGGAATGTCCTGCCCCGACATGATCTCGACGAGGCTGGCCAGGGCTGGGTGCAATGTTCCGCTCATCCGCGAACTCTCCGTTATCTGATTGCCTGGCCGGAGCGGCCCTGCCCGCAGGGCATCCCGGCGTGTTCTGTCAGCCCGACACTATCCGCTGCGCCTCCCCCGTCAACCGGCCGGCGCGGTCCCCGGGCCAGCCGTGCGCGCAAACCGCCGGGCAAGCGCGGCACAGACAATCAGCTGGATCTGGTGAAAGATCATCAGCGGCAGGACGATCAGCCCGACCTGCGCCGGCGCGAACAGGACCCCGGCAATCGGAACGCCGCTCGCCAGGCTCTTCTTGGAGCCACAGAACAGCAGGACGATCGCGTCCTCACGCGTGAGGGAGAGCGCCTTGGCGAGCCGCCGGGTGAACGCGAGAACCACGGCCAGCAGCAGAGAGGTGAGCACGGCGATCAGCAGCAGGCTGGCTGGCGGGACCTCGTGCCACAGGCCGGACAGCACGGCGGCGCCAAAGGCCGAATAGACGACCAGCAGGATCGAGCCGCGATCCACCGCGGTAACCAGCCTGCGGTGCCGCGCCACCCACCGGCCGACCACGGGGCGCAGGAGGTGTCCGCCCACGAAGGGAAGGAGCAACTGGAGCGTGATCTTCTCGGCCGAATCCCAGGAAAACCCTGCCCCGGCCCGGCCCATCAGCAGGCTGGCGAGCAGCGGCGTGACGAAGATTCCGAGCAGGTTGGAGAAAGAAGCGCTGCACACCGCCGCCGCCACGTTGCCGCGCGCGATGGCGGTGAAGGCGATAGAGCTCTGAACGGTGGAGGGAAGCAGGGTCAGGAACAGCAGTCCGGCACCGATTCCCGAAGTGATGCCCGGCAAGGCGGCCAGCGCGAGGCCGAGAAGCGGAAAGACGACGAAGGTGGTGCCAAGTACCGCGACGTGCAGCCGCGCGTGGCCGGCCCCGGCCAGAATTGCCTCACGCGAAAGGCGGGCGCCGTGAAGAAAGAACAAAAAGACGATGGCGGCGTTCGTCACCGCCTGGACCACGGGGACAAATCCACCCCGCGCGGGCAGCACCGAGGCAAGCAGCACCGCGCCGAACAGGGCGGCGATGTACAGGTCGATGACCGCTTTCAGGCGGGCAAGCATCAGATTCGCTCCTGGCTCCTGTTCGGATCGTCGGCACTAGGCCGTGGCGCCGATGCAGTCACCCCCGCAATCCGGTCGCACCAGGAAAACGGTTCGTCGCACCACATCCGCGGCGGATGAAAAGTCTCTTGTCTACCGGCAAGATAGAGATTTATCCGATGCCCATCGGGGAACCGCCCTGGGGTGGGCATGCGTTCACATGCCGGCGGTGAGGAAGCTGCGCTACCAGCCTCCACAGTAAAACTTAAATGTCTACTTCTTCGATAGAGTTTATCGGCACCGACACCAGTGAGGAGACTCCGATGAAGCGTATGATCTTCGCCAGTGCCGCTCTTGCCTTGACCGTGGGGCTGTCGGCCTGCTCCGGCGGCAAGGACGCGAACTCAATCGAGCTGACCAACGTATCGTACGATCCGACCCGGGAACTCTATCAGGAAATCAATCCCGCCTTCGCCGATGAGTGGAAGCAGAAGACCGGCCAGACCATCACCTTCAGGATGAGCCACGGCGGGTCCGGCAAGCAAAGCCGCGCCATCATCGACGGGCTGGAGGCGGACGTCGCCACGCTCGCCCTGTCCTATGACATCGACGCGATCAGCAAGAAGGCGAACCTGCTTCCGGCGGACTGGCAGAAGGCCCTGCCGGACAACTCCTCCCCCTATACCTCGACCATCGTGTTCCTCGTCCGCAAGGGCAATCCCAAGGGCATCCGCGACTGGGGGGATCTGGTGAAGCCGGGCGTGGAAGTGATCACTCCCAACCCGAAGACCGGCGGCGGCGCCCGGTGGAACTTCCTCGCCGCCTGGGCCTATGGCCGCAAGGCCGGCGGTTCGGACGGTGCAGCGCAGGCCTATGTCAGCCAGCTGTTCAGCCACGTTCCGGTGCTCGACAGCGGCGCACGCGGGGCCACCACCACCTTTGCCGAACGCAACATCGGCGACGTCCTGATCTCGTGGGAGAACGAGGCGCTGCTGGCCCGGAAGAAGATCGGCAAGGGCGGGTTCGAGGTCGTCGTCCCCTCGCTCTCGATCCTGGCCGAGCCGCCCGTCGCCGTCATCGCCCAGAACGCGAAGAAGCACGGGACCGAGACCGTCGCCAGGGCCTACCTCGAATACCTCTACACCCCGGCCGCGCAGGACGCGATCGCCCGCAATTTCTACCGCCCGCGGGATCCTGCCGTGGCGGCGAAGTACAAGGCGCAATTCCCGACGCTGAACCTCGTCACCGTGGACAAGGAATTCGGTGGCTGGGCGGCGGCGCAGAAGCGCTTCTTCGATGATGGCGGCGTGTTCGACCAGATCTACACGAAGAAGTAGGCCTTACTCTTGCCGCAAATCACCACCACCCAGCGACCCTTGAGCAGACCGCTGCAGATGGCCGAACCAAGCACCCTCTCCCTGCCGCGCCCGCTGCGTCGGCGCTCCGCACTGCCCGGCTTCGGGCTGACCCTGGGGCTGACCGTGGGCTGGCTGACGCTGATCGTGCTGATCCCGATCGCCACGATCTTCCTGAAGTCGGCCGGGATGGGCTGGGCCGAGTTCGTCCGGGTCGGCTTTTCCGACCGGGCCCTTGCCGCCTACCGACTGAGCTTCGGCACCGCGGCGGCAGCGGGCCTTGTGAACGCCGTGTTCGGGCTCCTCGTCGCCTGGGTGCTGGTACGCTATGATTTTGCCGGGAAGCGCGTGATCGGCGCCATCGTTGACCTGCCCTTTGCCTTGCCGACCGCCGTCGCCGGCATTGCCCTGACCGCGCTCTATGCCCCCACCGGATGTATCGGCCGCCTGCTCGAGCCGCTCGGCATCAAGGCGGTGTTCACTCCGCTGGGCATCGTGCTGGCGCTGGTGTTCATCGGCCTGCCATTCGTGGTCCGGTCGGTGGAGCCGGTCCTGGCCGATCTCGGCAAGGACGTGGAAGAGGCCGCGGCCACGCTCGGCGCATCGCGGGCGCAGGTGTTCCGGCACGTCATCGTGCCGGCCATCGCCCCGGCCCTGCTGACGGGCTTCGCGCTCGCCTTCGCGCGGGGGGTGGGCGAATATGGCTCGGTCATCTTCATTTCGGGCAACATGCCCGGCCGGACAGAGATCGCCCCGCTGCTCATCGTCACCCAGCTCGAACAATATGCCTATGCCGGGGCCACGGCGATCGCCACGGTGATGATGCTGGCGAGCTTTGCCGTGCTGCTGCTGATCAACCTGATCCAGGCGGCCTCCCGCGCGCGGTACGGCGCGTGAGCCCGGCCGCCCTCTCCGCCCGCGCAGTGTCGCGCCGCAGCACCAGCGAGGGGCCGCTGGTCCGTGCGCTGCTGATCGGCACGGCGCTTGCCTTCCTGGCCGTGTTCCTCGTCCTCCCGCTCGTCGCGGTCTTTTCCGAGGCGTTGAAGGCGGGCTTCGGCATGTTCGCCGAGGCGATCGTGACGCCCGATGCGCTGTCGGCCATCAAGCTGACGCTGATCATCGCCGCGATCAGCGTACCCCTGAACCTGGCCTTCGGGATCGCCGCCAGCTGGGCAATCACCAAGTTCCGCTTTCCGGGCAAGTCGCTGCTGATCACGCTGATCGACCTGCCGTTTTCCGTCTCGCCGGTCGTGGCGGGCCTGATCTTCGTCCTGCTGTTCGGCGCGCACGGCTATTTCGGGCCGTGGCTCTCGGCGCATGGGGTGAAGATCATCTTTGCCGTCCCGGGGATCATCCTGGCCACGGTGTTCATCACCTTCCCCTTCGTCGCGCGCGAGCTGATCCCGCTGATGATGGAGCAGGGCAAGTCGGACGAGGAGGCCGCTCTCTCGCTCGGCGCGAACGGCTGGCAGACCTTCTGGCACGTGACCCTGCCGAACATCCGCTGGGGCCTGCTTTACGGCGTGCTGCTGTGCAACGCCCGGGCGATGGGCGAGTTCGGCGCGGTGTCGGTCGTCTCCGGCCATATCCGGGGCGAGACCAACACCATGCCGCTGCATGTGGAAATCCTGTACAACGAATATGACTTCGTCGGCGCCTTCGCCGTCGCCTCGCTGCTGGCCGGGCTCGCCCTGGTGACGCTCGTGGCCAAGACGGTGCTGGAGTGGCGCTTCGACCTTCACGGTGGGGCACGGCATTGATCAACATCGAGAACCTTTCGAAGCGCTTCGGCGACTTCCCGGCACTCCACGGCATCGACCTGCACGTCCGGCCGGGCGAGTTCATCGCCCTCCTCGGCCCGTCCGGCTCAGGCAAGACAACCCTGCTGCGCATCATCGCCGGGCTCGAATTCCAGGACGAGGGGCGGGTCTGCTTTGCCGGGCAGGACGTGTCCAACCTGTCCGTGGCAGAGCGCCGGGTCGGCTTCGTGTTCCAGCACTATGCGCTGTTCCGCCACATGACGGTGGCCGAAAACGTAGCCTTCGGCCTGTCGGTCAAAAAGCGGCGCGAGCGCCCTTCGCGCGCCGCGATCCGGGACCGCGCGGAAGAGCTGCTGCGGCTGGTCCAGCTTCCGGACCTTGGCGGACGTTACCCGGCCCAGCTTTCGGGCGGCCAGCGCCAGCGGGTGGCACTGGCCCGGGCGCTCGCCATCGAACCGCAGATCCTGCTGCTCGACGAACCCTTCGGCGCGCTGGACGCAAAGGTCCGCAAGGACCTGCGCCGCTGGCTGGTCGATCTACACCGCCAGATGGGGCTCACCTCCATCTTCGTCACCCACGACCAGGACGAGGCGCTGGAAATGGCCGACCGGGTCGTGGTGATGGACCACGGCAAGATCGAACAGGTCGGCACGCCGGAACAAGTCTACATGGCGCCTGCCAGCCCCTTCGTGTCCCGCTTCGTCGGGGAGACCAATCTCTTTTCGCAGCCCGGCGGCGAACTGCACGTGCGCCCGCACGACATCGCGATCGTTGCGTCGGAGGGAGAGGAGGTCCGCGTCCAATGCGTGTTCCGGCGCGGCGGGTCGTGGCGCATCGAAGCCACCGCCGAACTGACCGGCCGCCTGGTTGAGATAGACCTGGATGCCAGCGAACCCGCGCCAAGCCCCGGCGACACCATTCGCGTCGCTCCGCGGCGGAGCCTGACCTTCCCGGCGTGACCACCCGTTCGGCCCTCATCATCCGCCACGTCCCCTACGAAGGCGTCGCGGGCTTTCGTGCGCCGATCGAGGCTGCCGGATTCGAGGTCAGCCGAATCGACGTATCCGACCCGGCCTTTCCGTCCGTGGACCTGCGCGAACCGGATCTGCTGATCATGATGGGCGGCCCCATGGGCGTCTACGAGCAGGACCGCCATCCGTGGATTCCCTGCCAGCTGCGTCGCCTCGCGCAGCGCATCGAGGCAGACCGGCCCACGCTCGGCGTGTGCCTCGGCGCCCAGATGATCGCCGCAGCCATGGGGGCGGAAGTCTATGCCGGGCCTCACGCCGAAGTCGGCTTCGCGCCCGTCGACCTGCACGAGCCCGAGGGCCTGCTGCGCCACCTTGCCGATGTGCCCGTGCTGCACTGGCACGGCGATACCTTCACCCTCCCCGAGCAGGCGGACCTGCTGGCATCCAGCGGCCTCTATCCGCACCAGGCGTTCCGGCGCGGCCCGAATATCCTCGCACTGCAGTTCCACGCCGAGATGGGCCTCGACCCCCGCATCGAGGCATGGATCGAGGAAGGCGAGGACATGCTGGCACGCGCGGGAACCGACAGTGCGGCCATGCGAGCCGCCCACGCGCTGCACGGCCCCCGGGCCGTCGCCGCAGGGCAGGCGATGATCGCCGAATGGGTAAGCGGCCTTCGTTTCGACCGCCTTGGCTTCGACAAGGACTGATATCAAGGTGCGCTGACCCCTACCCATGAGGACGGCCTTGACGCGACGCTGTCCGAGGCCCCGCAAACCCGCCCGCAGGGTTGCCGATCCTCATGGGTAGGGGTCAGCGCACCTTGGTATGATGCCTTGCCCATGGCGGCGCCGATGTGCCGTTGAGGACATTTCCAAACCGTAACGTGCCCTCAACCCTCCCGAATCGGGGACGGGGCTAGAGAGACTGGGACGGTCCGGCATTCGTCCAGCTACCAGCCCCAGCTGTTCGGGGCCGGATCGTCAACCTTTCCGTATCGCAGCCGCTCGCGCGGACAACCTGAAGGCTGGCCAGCTTGGTTCGACCTGTTTTCTTCGACCCAACGGGTCGCCGGCGGCGCCGCACACGGCTGATCCTGGGCGCGCTTCTCGCACTGCTTCTCCTCGGCTGTGCCGTTTTCGCGACCACCGTCGCGAACGTGCCCGTCCCCTCGCCCCTGCCGATCGGGTACGAGCGCCTCGCCCCTCTTCCGTTCCGCGCTCAGGTGACCCGGCTGAAGCACCGCATCGGCCATTTCTTCCACGCAGGCCGGGTCTCCCCGCCCACCGCATCGCCAGCCCACCCGCTCACGGTGGCCTTCTACACATCGTGGACCGACGATAGCACGCCGTCGCTGCAGCGGCACATCGATTCGATCGATTGGGTAGCTCCCACCCTGCTTGGCCTCGATGCGCAGGGATCGCTGGTGACGAGTGACGATGCCCCGATGCGCCGGGTTGTCGCCAATGCGCTGCACCGGCCGCTGGTCGTACCCGTCCTGCAGAACGCCGCCAACGGTGTGTGGGATGGCCAGGGCACCGCCCGCCTGATGCACGACCCGCGCCGCCGCCGCGTGCTTATCGGCCAGATCACCGATTACCTGAGCCGGAGCGGCGATGCGGGCATCATGTTCGACTTCGAGAACCTGCCCAATTCCAGTTTGCCCGATCTGGTCAGCCTGGTGAAGGAGACCCGCGCTGCGCTCGCCCCGCGCGGCAAGCTCGTTTCGGTCACCATGCCGATCGACAACCCGCTCTGGCCGGCCCGCGCGCTGGCACAGGCATCGGACAAGCTGGTCGTGATGGCCTATGACGAACACTGGCAGGGCGGCCAGCCCGGTCCCATCGCCTCGGACGCATGGTTCGCCGAGCGCCTGGGTTCCACCCTCTCCGGCATTCCGACAGACCGGGTTATCGTGGCCCTCGGCAACTACGGTTATGACTGGCACGGCGGCCATGCCGACAGCATGACCGTGGAAGAGGCCTGGCTCGCCGCGCGCGACAGCGGGACGAAGCCGGTCTTCGTCCGCTCGGCCGGAAACGCCGGATTTTCCTATTCGGAAGATCCCACCCAGGCGGGCGGCCAGCCCGTCCGCCACGACGTCTGGATGCTCGATGCCGTTGCCAGCTGGAACGAGATGCAGGAACTGCGGCGGCTGGGCCTTGGCAACGTCGGCCTGTGGCGGCTGGGCTCGGAAGACCCGGGATTCTGGTCCGCCCTGTCCGACTGGCGCGCCGGCCATGCCACGACCCAGCTCGCCTCGATCTCCGAGGAGGAGAACGTCGACGTGGAGGGCAAGGGCGAAATCCTGCGCATCGCGGCCGAGCCGCACCCCGGCACGCGCTTGGTGGCATTCGACCCCGCCAGCCACGTCATTGCCCAGGAAACCTATGGCGAATTGCCGACCCCGTTCGTGGTGCAGCGCACCGGCGCACGCGACAAGCTGATTGCGCTGACCTTCGACGATGGACCGGACCCGGTGTGGACCTCGAAGATCCTGTCCATTCTCGAGCACTACCACGTGCCCGCGACCTTCTTCGTCGTCGGCGAAAACGGGGTCGGCAATGCCGGGCTGCTGCGCCGCATGGCCGACGACGGCGACGAGATCGGCAATCATTCCTACACCCACCCCAACATGGCCGACGAGGCGCCGGCGGGGATCCTGCTTGAGATGAACGCCACGCAGCGGCTGATCGAGGCCTTCACCGGCCGCTCCACCCGGCTGTTCCGCGCACCCTATTTCGGCGACGCCGAACCCACCGATGCCGACGAACTGCGGCCCGCGCTGCTGGCGCAGGAGCACGGCTACACCGTGGTCGGCCTGCACGTCGATCCGGGCGACTGGAAGCGACCGGGCACCGACTTCATCGTCAACAGGACGATCGACGAGATCGAACACCCCGATCCGGACCGCTCCGCCAACATCGTCCTGCTCCACGACGGCGGCGGTGACCGCTCCCAGACCGTGGCCGCCCTGCCCCGCATCATCGAGCGGCTGGAGGCGGACGGCTACCGGCTGGTCCCGACCTCGACCCTGGCCGGGTTGGACCGTGAGGCGGTCATGCCGCCGGTGGCGTCGATGGATCTGGTCGCCGTCCGGGCCGACGTTGCCATCTTCACCATGCTGGGTTGGGTCCTGAGCTCACTGAACTGGATGTTCTTCTTCGCCATTGCTCTTGGCATCGCCCGCTCGCTGGGCCTCACCGGCCTTGCCCTGCTGCCGAACCGCCGCCGGCCGATGGAAACGGCCGAACCCTTCGCACCGAAAGTCACCGTCATCATCCCCGCCTACAACGAGGAAAAGGTCATCGAGGCGTCGGTCCGGCGCATTCTGGAGAGTGACTGGCACGAGCTCGAGGTGATCGTTGCCGATGACGGATCGAAGGACAGGACCAGCGAAATCGTTGCCTCCTGTTTCGGTGACGAGCCGCGGGTGCGGCTGATGACGCTGGAAAACGGCGGCAAGGCCGCCGCGCTCAACCGCGCACTGGCACTCGCCTCGGGCGAGATCGTGGTGGCGCTCGATGCCGACACCCAGTTCGAGACCACCTGCGTCTCGCGCCTCGTGCGCTGGTTTGCCGATCCGAAGATCGGCGCCGTCGCCGGCAATGCCAAGGTCGGCAACCGTGTGAACCTCGTCACCCGCTGGCAGGCGGTCGAATACGTCACCGCCCAGAACGTGGAGCGGCGCGCGCTGACCCGGTTCGATGCCATCATGGTCGTGCCCGGCGCGGTCGGCGCCTGGCGGCGCTCGGCGCTGGACGAGGTCGGCGGCTATCCGGAAGACACCCTGGCCGAAGACCAGGATCTCACCATCGCCATCCAGCGCAACGGTTGGAAGATCGCCTATGACGAGCAAGCCGTCGCCTGGACCGAAGCGCCCGAATCCTTCCGCGCCTTGTCCAGGCAGCGCTTCCGCTGGTCGTTCGGCACGCTCCAGTGCCTGTGTAAGCACCGCGGTATCATCGCACGCGGCCGGCCGACCGGGCTTGCCTTCATCGGCATGCCGCAGGCCTGGCTGTTCCAGATCGTCTTTGCGGTGATCTCCCCCCTGATCGACCTTGCCTTGGGCATCTCCATCGTCGGTACGGTCGTCCGCGTGATGCAGCACGGCTGGGCGCAAACCCAGACGGACGTTCTGCGAATGGGACTCTACTGGGTTGGTTTCACCACCATCGACCTTGCCTGCGGGCTCGTCGCCTACCGCCTCGACGTGCGCGAGGAGAAGTTCCGTCCGCTGCTGCTGCTGGCCCAGCGGTTCGTCTATCGGCAGCTTATGTACTCGGTGGTCATCCGGGCAACCAGTGCGGCGCTGTCCGGGCTCGGCATCGGCTGGGGCAAGCTGGAGCGCACCGGGCGGGTCACCTCTCCCGCGCCGCGCCCCGAAGCAGGCGGCGTGCCGGCGGCGGCAACGTCAGCCGAGGGGCAGGCGCAGCCGGGCGACCAGTCCTTGGCCGAAGCCGCCGCCTGAACCTTTCGCTTCCGCCAGTTCGAAGCGCCCGCCATGAAGGCGCGCCACGGCGTCCACCATGGCCAGACCCAACCCTGCCCCGGGCAGGGTCCGGGCGTTGTCCAGCCGGGTGAAGCGACCGATCGCACGGACGCGGTCCTCCGCGTCGATGCCGGGGCCATTGTCGCTGACTTCCAGCAAGGCCCAGCCGCCATCTTTCCTGACCCGCACCTCGATCCGGTTTCCTCCGTACTTCAGGGCGTTGTCGATCACGTTGGCAAGGCAGCGGGAGATCAGTTCACGATCGGCGTGCACGGTAAGCGCCTCGCCCCCGCAGTCCAGCGCCGTACCGCCCTGCTCCGCCAGCGGTTCGTACAGCTCCACCAGATCGCGGGCCAGTTCGGCCAGGTCGAGCGGCTGGCGGCGGTCCCCCACCGCACCAGTTTCCAGCTTGGCCAGCTCCAGAGCGGCGGCGAGCATGCTTTCCAGCGCTTCCGCATCGGCCCGTGCCAGGTGGAGCGCGTCGAGGGCGGGGCCTTCGTCCAGCGTGTCGCCGGCGGTCTCGATCGAAGCCTTGAGCCGTGCAACGGGTGAGCGCAGGTCGTGGGCCAGGGCCCCCGCGACCGACTGGAGCTGGTTCACCAGCCGATCGATCTGTTCGGCCATGACGTTGATCTGCTGGCGCAGATGGTCAAACCCGTCGCCCCGCGCGTCGCCCGTGATGCGCGCGGCGAAATTGCCGGAAGCCAGCGCCTCGGCCGTCGCCGCTATGGCATGGGTGCGCCGGCTGATGAAAAAGCCGATCAACACCGCGCCGACGAGCGAAAGGGCCGCTGTCAGCAGGATGGTCAGCGTGATGGCCTCCGCAAAGGCCAGATTGAAGCGCCGGTCCGACGCGGTCACCGTACCGACCACCAGGCCGGACCCGTCTGACAGCCGGTCCGCTATGGCGACCCCGGCGACGGGCTCGCCCCCCGGGGCCGGCCGCAGCTGGAGCGCCACGGGGTGCAGCGTCTGGGGAATGTCAGGCATCTCCGCGATGTGGCTGAGCAAAGGTTCCCCGCCGGTAGCCCCGGCCGGGCCGATGGCAACGAAGATCAGCGGGTCCCCGACGCTGCCGCGCTGCTCGGCCACGTAGCGTGACAGACCCTGCCGTCCCCCCTCGTAATAGGCCCCGACCAGATCATCGCGCACGTCGAAGATCTGCCGGGTGCGGTCCGCCGCGATGACCTGCACGATCTGCGAGTGAAGCAGCACCATTGCAATCCCGCCGCAGGCCAGTTGCAGCACGAAGATCGCGATCACCAGACGGGCGACGGTAGAGGACAGGAAGCGGCGCATCGGGCCTTCGCCGCCCCTCAGTCTGCCGCCAGGCGGTAGCCGGCGCCGCGCACGGTATGCAGCAGCGGCTGACCCTCGCCGTCGTCGATCTTCCGGCGCAGACGGCTGATATGCACGTCGATCACGTTCGTGCCGGGATCGAAGTGGTAGTCCCACACCGCTTCGAGCAGCATGGTCCGGGTAACGACTTCGCCGGAGTGCAGCATGAGATATTCCAGCAGGCGGAACTCGCGCGGCTGCATGACTATGCGCCGCGCGCCGCGCCGCACCTGACGGGTCAGCCGGTCCAGCTCCAGGTCGCCGCAGCGCAGGACTGCCTGCTGCGGCTGCGCCTCGGCCCCGCGGCCGCGGCGCTGCAGCGCCTGGACCCGGGCCAGCAGTTCGGCGAAGGAAAACGGCTTGGCGAGATAATCGTCCGCGCCCGCTGTCAGCCCTTCGACGCGCTGGTCGGTGTCGCCGAGGGCCGAAAGCATCAGCACCGGGGTCAGAACCCCCGCCGCACGGATTGCGCGCAGCACGGCCATACCGTCCATGCCCGGCAGCATCCGGTCGAGGATCACCACGTCGAATTCGCTGTCGGTGGCAAGGAACAGACCGTCACGGCCGTTGGCGGCGCGATCGACCGTGTAGTTCTGTTCTGTCAGCCCCTGCGCGACATAGTCCCCCAGCCGCTCGTCATCCTCAACGACCAGAACCCGTCCCGACATGCGCACTCCTCGCCTGCGTATGACATCCCGTTAATCTGTTCCCCACGGCATGGATAGGGGCGAAGGCCCATGCAAGCTCCATGTTGCGTTCGCCATCTCCGCACCGATGGACTCGCCTTGCCGCGCTGCTCGTAGCGGTACCCTTCCTGCTGCTGGCGGGGACGATGCTGCTCGGCGGCTATTTCGAAAGTAGGGCTTACGCCCTTGTTCCGGCCACGGGCGGTGCCCCCAACCTCGCGGCCCGGGCGCCCGCCCTGGCCGCGCTTTATTGGTCGGGCGACATGGGCATGCGGGTGGGCATCGGCGAAGGATTGGTCGACGATGTGGCGGGAAGCGGAATTCCGGTGCTTACGGTAAGTTCCCCCATGCTGTTCGCCGCGGCAAGGGACCGGGCCTATGTGGACGAGGCGGTAGAGCAGTCCGTCCGGGCCGCGCTGGAGCAGACCCACGCCCGCCAGCTCGTGGTGATCGGCAACTCCTTCGGCGCGGACATTATCGGCGCGGGCCTGGGTGGATTGCCTGACGAGCTGCGCCGCCGGATCGCCTCCGTCGTTCTCATGGTGCCCGGCCGCGACATCTACTTTCACGCGAACCCCACGGGAATCTTCTACGCCGGGCCGACCGATGCGTCGCCGGACCACACCATTCCCCTGCTCCGGGGTCTACCGGTCACCTGCATCTATGGCGCGGACGAGACCGACAGCCTCTGCGAAGCGCCAGCCATGGCCAGCGCGCGCCGGGTCGAGATCGACGACGGACACCTGATGCTGTGGAGCCACCGCCAGCTATCGCAGGCCTTCCTGCAGGCCATCGCCAACCCTCCGCGACCTTTCGTGTGACGTGCCCATGAAACCCTTCCGACCGCCCTTCGGGATTCTTGCCCTCGCCGCCGCCCTGGGACTCGCGGCCGCGCCATCCGGCGCCGCTTCGTCCTCACCGCCCGGCAATCCGATACGCGGCCTGTGGCGCAACCCGATGCGCACCGTCGAAGTGCGGATCGACGAATGCGGCGAGCATCTGTGCGGCGTCGTCGTGGGCGCAGCCTCGGAGGCGCTCGCCGATGCGCGCGATTCCGGCTATCCCAACCTCATCGGCATGGAGCTGATGCGCGACTATCGCGCGGATCGGCCGGGGCACTGGGTGGGCACCGTGTTCGTGCCGGACCTTGGCCACAGCTTCTCCTCGCACATCGAGTTGCTTGACACCAATCACGCCCGCATCGCTGGGTGCTTGTGGCATCAGCATTTCTGCAAGAGCCAGGTATGGGAACGGCTCTGACCGCGCGCCTGGCGCAGCCTCGGACGCGGCGCCTTGCCGGGCTGGCGCTCGGGGCAGTCGTGCTGTTCGCGGCTGCCCTGGCCGCGCAGCGACTGGCCGCTTCGATCAACCCGGCGCAAATTCTTCCGGCGCTTACCGGCCTGCCGCACTGGCGGATAGCAGGTTCGGTCCTGTTCACCGCAGCCAGTTACCTCCTGCTCATCGGCTATGACATCGTTGCCCTGCGCGCGATTGGGGAGAAGGCGGTTCCACTGCGGGTCACGGCGCGGGCAGCCTTCACCTCCTACGCGCTCAGCCACAACCTCGGCCTGGCCCCGCTCACCGGCGGATCGGCGCGCCTGAAGATCTACGGGTCGGCCGGTCTTTCTCCCGCCGCCGTGGCGCGCGTAATCGTGATCGCGGGGGGCGCCTTCTGGGGCGGGGTCGCCATCGTGGCCGCCTGCAGCCTCGCCGCGGCGCGGGCGCCTGTACATCTCGGTCCGCTGATCCTCTCGCCCGGGCACCAGCGCATGGTCGGGGCGGCACTGTTTGGCCTGGTCGCCTGCCTGTTCGGAGCCTTGCGCCGTCCTCCGGCCTTGCGCCGCCTGTTCGCGCGCAGCGCACCTGGCGTTTCGCCCGCAGCGCTCGGCCTCCTTATCGGAATGGGCGCGCTTGACCTGGCCTTTTCGGCCGCCGCGCTGATCGTTCTCGTGCCGGGTCTGGCCCTGGCCGACTTTCCGCAGCTCTACGTGGTCTATGCAATCGCCATCCTTGCCGGGCTGGTTACGCACGTGCCCGGCGGCATCGGCGTGTTCGAGGCAATCATGTTCGCCGGCCTGCCGGCCTCGCTCGGAGCCGTACCGGCAGAGCTGGCCGCCGCGCTTCTCGCCTATCGGGTGATCTACTATTTCCTGCCGCTCGGCCTCGCGCTCTTCATCAACACGGCAAGCGAAGCGCACGGCCTGCGTCGACAGGTGGGCCGCCTGCGTGACCTGTGCGGCATCGTAACCTTCGAACTGGCGCCCACCGTCATGGGCGCCCTTGCCTTTGCGGGCGGGCTCGTCCTGCTGCTCTCGGGCGCCGTTCCGGCCGCGCATGGCCGGATGCATGCCCTTGTCGCCCTGCTCCCGCTGCCGTTCATCGAGGCATCGCATCTCTCGGCCAGTCTGGTCGGGACCGCGCTGCTGCTGGTGGCGCCGGCGCTGGTGGACCGGCTGGAGAGCGGCATGCGCGCAGCCCGCCTGCTGTTCATGCTGGGGGCGGCCTTTTCGCTCGCCAAGGGCCTCGATTTCGAGGAGGCGATCGTCATGCTGACGCTGGCCGGTCTGCTGCAAGCGGCGGCTCCGGCCTTCTACCGGCGGACGGCAGGCCCGTTCGGTTCAGGCAACGCTGGCTGGCTTGCCGCCGCCGTGCTTGCCGTGGCGCTCAGCGGGGCGACCGGGGCACACGCCTACCGCCATCTTGCCTATGACAACCAGCTGTGGTGGGAGTTCGCGCTGCGCGGGGATGCACCCCGCTTCCTGCGCGCCAGCTTCGCCACCGGGATCGTCATTGCCGCCTATGCCTTCAGCCGCCTGCTGCACCGCCCCTGTCGCCCTGCGGGAGTTGCCCGGCTGCCGGAAGATGTCTTTGCCCGCGCAACGGCCCATTGGCCGCGCAGCGACGCCGCGCTCGCCTTCACCGGGGACAAGCGATTCCTGATCCACCCGAGCGGCGATGCCTTCGTGATGTTCCGCCAGCGCGGCAGGACCTGGGTGGTCATGGGCGACCCCGTCGGCGCGGAAGAGCGGTGGGGCGAACTGTGCTGGGAACTGCGGCGTCTGAGCGACGCGCATTACGCGCGCCTTTGCTTCTACCAGATCAGTGCGGCCCTGCTGCCGCTCATGGTTGAACTCGGCTTGCGGCCGATCAAGTACGGAGAGGAAGCGAGCGTCGATCCGATCCGCTTCACCCTGCAAGGGCCGCGTATGAAATCCCTGCGCAACGGCCACGCCCGCGCGCTGCGCGAAGGGCTGCGGGTGAAGATCATCACGCCGGGTGATCTGGCCTATTGGCTGCCGGCCCTGGCCTCGGTTTCGCAGGAGTGGCTGTCCGCCCGGCGCCAACGCGAAAAGAGCTTCAGCCTGGGAGCCTTCTCACCCGGTTACCTCGGCCGCTTCGACACGGCCGTCGTGGTGCGCGAATGCGCGCCCATGGTGCCGCTGGCCTTTGCCAACCTGTGGCGATCCGGCGACGGAGGCGAGCTTTCGGTGGACCTCATGCGCCATGCCGAAAGTGCGCCGCCCGGCACGATGGACTTCCTGCTGTGCGAGCTGATCGCCCTTGCGCGGGAAGACGGCTGCCGCCGCTTCAACCTGGGGCTTGCCCCCCTGTCCGGACTGCAGGGCGGAAAGCTGGCGCCGTCCTGGGCACGGCTGGCGCGGCTGGGCTATGCGATGGACGCCGGTGCCTATGGCTTCGCCGGCCTGCGCCGGTTCAAGGAGAAGTTCGCGCCAGACTGGCAACCCCGTTTTATCGGAGTGCCGGGCAGCCTGCCGGGCCTGCGCGGCCTGATCGACCTTCTGCGACTGGTTGGCGGCGGGACTGACTAGAGCCAGCCGGCCTTGCGGTACCAGCGGGCGGTTGCAGTCAGCCCCTGCCGGGTCTCGATCCTCGGCTGCCACAATCGCTGCGGCACGCGCGCCCTTTCGCGCACGACCCAGTCGGGATGGCACATGTAGCCAACGCGGTCCGGGGTCATCTTGGCCTTGTCCTTGCGCAGCCGGCCGTCGAGCGCGGCCACCCAGCCCAGCGCCCGGCGGGACAGGTGCACGACCCAGGGCCGGCACCCCACGGCCCAGCCGATCGCGCGGGCCAGTTCGTAATGGCTCCAGCCGCCGGGGCGACCGTCGTCCGGCTCAAAGGTGCGGTGGAAGGCGCTGCGGTTGGCTGGAATCAGCGCCAACAGGAGATCCGCCAGATCGTCGACATGGACCAGTGAGGCCCGTCCCGGCTTCGGCGGCATCGGCAGCAGCCGCCAGCGGGCGAGCCTGAACAGCTCCAGCATCTCCCGGTCGCGCGGGCCATAGATCGCGGGCGGGCGGACGATGGTCCAGTCGAGCCCACTCGCCTTGACCAACTTCTCGGCCCGCGCCTTACTCGAGCCATAGGCGGACAGGCCAGGTTCGCGCGCCGAGAGCGAGGAGACGAAGACGAGGCGCGGCACGCCGGCCTTGCGCGCGGCTTCGATGACGGAAAGCGTGCCGGTGACGTTGGCGGCCTCGAAACCCCCCGCATCGGGCGCGTTGATGGCCCCCGCCACGTGCAGAACGGCCTCGGCCCCTTTCATCAGCCGCGTGAGGGCCCGGGTGTCGGACAGGTCACCCTTCACCCAGGTCACGCCCTTGCGCTTTTCCTGATCGCGGCGGACCAGCGCGCGCACCTCCAGCCCGGCGGCCAGCGCGCGGTCGACCACCGCCTGCCCGACAAAGCCGGTGGCGCCGGTGATGGCAACGAGGGTCACAGCAGGACGAGCTGGTCGCGGTGAACCACGGCCGAACGCGGCTCATAGCCGAGCAAGTCCGCATGATCGGCGCTCTGCCGGCCCATCAGGCGTTCGCACTCGGCGGCATCGTATTCGCTGAGACCATGGGCCAGCGTTGCCCCCTCGGCCGAACGGATCGCCACGGCATCGCCGCGCACGAAATGACCCTCGACCGCGGTGATCCCGGCCGCCAGCAGGCTCGCCCCGCCCTTGAGCGCCTTCTGCGCGCCGGCGTCGACGGTCAAAGTGCCCCGCGTCCGCAGCCGCCCGCCGAGCCAAGCCTTGCGGGCCCGCGCCTTGCGGCGGGGGAGGAACAGCGTGCCAATGCCCTGATCGACAACGCGGGCAATGGGAGCGTCCTTCGTGCCGTTGCCGATGATCAGCGCAATGCCCGCCAGCTCCGCGATCTCGGCCGCCTGCAGCTTGGAGGTCATGCCGCCAGATCCCAGCCCGGAGGCGCTGCCGCCGTCGGCCATGGCGTGGATATCGGGCGTGACCCCATGGACCACGGGCAGCAACCGCGCCTCGGGATCCCTGGGATTGCGATCGTAAAGGCCGTCGACGTCCGACAGCAGGAGCACCGCGCTGGCGCGGGCGGCCTGGGCGACCCGGGCGGCCAGCCGGTCGTTGTCGCCGAACCGGATCTCCTGGGTGGCAACTGAATCGTTCTCGTTGATGACCGGTACGGCGCCCGCGTCCAGCAGGCGGGTCAGGGTGGCGGTGGCATTCAGGTAGCGCCGGCGGTCTTCCAGATCCTCCAGGGTCAGCAGCAGCTGCGCGGCGGTGAGCCCGTGGCGGCCCAGCAGTTCGGCCCACAGGCCGGACAGCGCGATCTGGCCAACGGCGGCCGCCGCCTGGGCATCGGCCAGACTGCCGCGCCCGCCCTTCTCCAGCCCGAGGGTGCGGGCGCCCAGCGCGATCGCTCCTGAGCTGACGACGATCACGTCCTGTCCGCGTGCCCGCGCGGCGGCCAGTTCGCCCACCAGCGCCTCTATCCACGCCCGGCGCGGCCCCGCGGCATCGACCAGCAGGGCCGAGCCGACCTTGACCACCAGACGCGGGCAGCGCGCGGGATCGCGCAGGTCCGCAAGGGTCGAAATGTGGGAATGCCCCGTCTGCATAGTGAGACGAGCGATTAGGCCAAACCCGGCCGGATGCAAGATCGCATCGTCGCGTGCGCGGGGCGGGTGGCGTTCGAGCGGAGTCCGAAACGCGCCGAACGAACGGGCCCGGCCCGACTGTCGGTCAGATCGGCGACCAGGGCGTCTCGTCGGCCTCTTCCCGCTCCCCGGCGGGCCGCTCGGTCACCGTGGCGGCGGGAAGGTAGTCAATCACGGCGTCGAGCAGGGCCGGGATGCCCGCACCGGTGGCGCCGGAAATCGGAAACACCTCGTCGGCCCCAGCCTCCAGCAGTTCGCGGGCGAAGGCTTCGACGAGTTCGCTGTCCACGAGGTCGATCTTGTTGAGCGCGACCAGCCTCGGCTTGTCATCCAGCCCGGCGCCATAGGCCTCCAGCTCTTCCTCGACGATGCGCATCGCCTCGACCGGATCGGTGCCATGAACGTCGATCAGGTGGATCAGCACGCGGCACCGTTCGATGTGGCCAAGAAACCGGTCCCCTACCCCCGCGCCCTCGGCAGCGCCGGCGATCAGGCCAGGGATGTCGGCCAGCACGAACTCGCGGTCGCGGTGGCGCACCACGCCAAGCTGCGGGCGTAGCGTGGTGAAGGCATAGTCGCCCACCTTGGCCTTGGTGTTGGTGATCTGGTTGATGAAGGTGGACTTTCCGGCGTTCGGCAGTCCGACCAGCCCCGCATCGGCCAGCAGCTTCAGCCGCAGCCACACGTACATCTCCTCGCCCGGGATTCCGGGCTGGTGCTGGCGAGGCGCACGGTTGGTGCTGGTCTTGTAGGAGGCGTTGCCGCGCCCGCCGAGGCCGCCCTCGAGGAAGACCACGCGCTGCCCGGCTTCGGTCAGGTCGGCCAGCACCGTCTCGCGGTCCTCGTCAGAGATCACCTGGGTGCCGACGGGCACCTTGATGACAAGATCCTTGCCTGCCGCGCCCTTGCGGTTCTTGCCCTGGCCATGACCGCCGCGCGGCGCCTTGAAGTGCTGGGTATAACGGAAGTCGATCAGGGTGTTGAGCCCGGCCACGGCCTCGAACACGATATCGCCGCCCTTGCCGCCATCGCCGCCGTCCGGCCCGCCGTACTCAACGTACTTCTCTCGCCGGAACGATACCGCCCCCGGCCCGCCGCCACCAGCGCGGACATAGATCTTGGCTTGGTCGAGAAAATGCATGGGTGTGAAACTAGCGGTTGCGCCCGGCCCTGGGCAAGCTCAAGCGAAGCGTGGGGCAGCAATTGCCGAGCGGACAGGCGCGAAGGCCTTGATCCGCCGCGCCTAGCTTTCCCGCGCTGCACCGTCAACCTAGCGCCTGCTGACGGTTGCGGTGATCCGGCCGAGAATGGCCAGCACATAGTGCTGCGTTTCCGCGATCGGCGGAACCCCGCCGGCTTGCTCGACCCGCCTTACCCCCGCGTTGTAGGCGGCCAGCGCCTTGACCAAGTCGCCGTCGAAGTGGTCGATCAGGTTACGCAGGTGGCGTGCGCCGCCCTGAAGGTTGGCAGTGGGGTCGCGCGGATCGACGCCAAGTTCCCGCGCCGTACCGGGCATCAATTGGGTGAGGCCGATCGCGCCCTTGCGCGAGACCGCATCGGGGTGCCAGCGGCTTTCCTGCCACACCAGCGCCTCGAGCAGGGCCGGGTGCAGCCCCGCGTCGGCTGCGGCCTTGTCTAGCAGGGGCGCAGCGGAGGCACGGTCCCAGGCGGGTTGAGCAGCGACCGGCAGGACCATGGCTTGCGGCTGTACATCGGCCAGGACGACGGTCCGCTTGTCAGATGCGCGGACGGCCGGCGCGCTGCTGCCGCCGTGGCGCACCCGCACGACCCCGTCGCTGAGACGGTAGACCTGTGCCGCAGCCGGACTGGCCGCCGCAAGCACCACCAGTGCCAATGTCCAATGTCTCAACCGCATGGAAAATCCCGCCAGAGCCCCCTCGAGTCCCTAGCGGACCGGGGTTAACAGACGGCTAGCGGAAGAGCGGTGCGGGGAATTGCCTCAGTCCCGAAGGAGGCGATCCGGAGTACACTGGTGGAGCCGAGGGGGAGCGGCGTCATATTTCCAAAAACCGCAGAAAACCTAGCTTCTTCGCCCTTGCCACATGGCCGCGTGTAACGGCGCTGTGTAACAGCGTCAACCGTATCGGTGGCTCGTAGTGGTCCACAATTCGTAGTCAGCGATGCGCACATGCCTGCTGCACGTGTTGGCCTGCCGAACTTCATGGGCGCACTCCTGCGCCTATCTGCCTTCTTCGACCCAATTCAGTGTCAGGCGGTTCCCTTCGAATACGCAAGTCGAGATCATGTGCAACTCCAGTCCGAAGCCGTTCTTGGCGGTCAGCCCCATAGTGAACCTGCTTTCGTTACCCGTGTGGTCCAGCGTCGTGTCGAAAATGCTGAAGTCGGCTGTGCTTGGATGATTTAGCTTGTCCAGCGTGGCTTCCTTGCAGATCGGATACGCATCTGAAGATGAAAGGGTGGTCGTGACCTCACTTGATTGCGGAGCCTCGCCTGCCGCTGTAACGATCTTTCCCGCCCTGACTTCGGCAAGGGTGAAGTTCAGGTGCTGCGGCCCCTTTGGCCCTAAGCAAAGGGCATCAACTGACGGATTGCTGGATGTGTCAGACACGATCAGGGCCGATGTGTCATAGGCGTCGCAGCTTGGGTTCTGCCGGATCACCGTGTTGAGCGCAGCAACCACCGCAGAATGGTTGCCGGTGTTGCCGGGGTTCCAATCGAAGTCAGATACCTGATAGACACGGCGGCGGTCATTAGAGGTCTTAATCCGAGCGAGTTCCGTCGAGGGCACCCAGCCCGCCACGTCACGGTAGTCGGCTGGCGCGACAATCCGGACACGCGACCACCGGCCAGATCGACACTCCTCACGGATCAGCGTGCGGCCCTTGGCGACGCTATGGGGCATTTCTCCATCGCCGAGCTTCTGCATCACGTATTTCGCTTTGTTGTCGGGCGCGACGCGGAGTGTGCTGCCATCTTCTCCGATGCCGATGTCGGTGTCGGTCACGTTGTCGGTTGCAAGGCAAGTCCTGCCCCCGGCAGGATCGGTGCCCGTCGCACTGACCAACTGCGAGCTGGACGGCGCTGCGGATTGAGGCGCTGGCGTTGGAGCACCCCCTGACAAGGTCGTGGAGAGGACCAGTAACAAAGCTGCCCAGCCAAAGCCAACCACTCTCGCTTTGGTGCTGTAGCCCTTCCTTAGAAGGAACCACACGAACAACCCCGGCAGCAGGGCGATACCCATCCCCAGCAGCAACCCGACCTTGCGGCTCCCCTCGTCTCCGGTCTCCTGCGCCAATGAGCGAATGTTCGCCCGACGAGGCTCCGGGATGACCTCTGGTCCGGTCGGTATCTGTGCTTCGGCCATGCTTGCCTCATCTCCGTTCTGTTCAATGGAGGCTAGGCCAGAAGGGTGAACGAACTGTAGACTATCAGGGTCATACGAGATTTTTTGTCACTCATAGCGGGTGGACTGATAAGTGACGGCTGCCGTCTATCCTCACCGATGGCCGGCATTCAAATCCAGTTGGGGCGCAACGTGGCGCGGCTGCGCAAGGAGGCCGGATTGTCACAAGAGGCGTTTGCAGATCATGCCGGGCTGGCCCGTTCGTATGTCAGCGACATCGAACGCGGTGCGCGCAACCCCACCATTGAGATCGTGGGGCGGCTGGCCAAGGCATTGAAGGTGAAGCCGGGGCAACTTCTCGATTAAGTGCGAGAGTGGACCCGAATGCGGGTTCCTGCCGGAGATGCATCGACCGCAATCCAAGCCACCTGTTGGCGCCATAGAGCAACCGGGTGCACAGATCGCGAAGCCATTTGGTCTAACCGCTCATTGGTCGAACGGATTATGATCCGGATCGACGAACGCGAACATGATCTCGGGGAAGTCGGGGTCCGGGCCGGTGATAGTGGTCGGGGCCGGGGGAGCCGCCTCGTATGCCCGGCGGCGCGCCTCCTCGATCAGCTTGATCCCCAGCGGCGAGCGCGGGTGCGGCGGCGGGGTGGCACCGCCAAGGCGCTCCAGCCGCTCGGCCTTGTCGAGGCGGATACGGGCGACCTTACCGTCCAGCTTGATCTTGGCCTCGCGCTTCTCGATCTCATCGCGCATACCGGCAGCGACCTTGCGCTTCGCCAATTCGTGCATGGCCTCGTCATAGGTGACGCCGCGCGCCATGATCTTCTCGATCTCGGTGCGGTCGGCCTTGTCCAGCCACTCTTCGAGCTTGCCGGAAGCGTGGCATTCCTTGAACTGGTCGAGGAAGGCGTGGACGAAGCTGATGGTCGGCACGTCCGGCGGCGGGGACTTGGTCATCCACTTGAACTGCTTGCGCATGATTGCAGGCCAGTTGCGGGCAGTCCAGTCGAGCAAGTCGTTGAAGGTGACGCCGGAGCGGTGCCAGAGCTTCAGGGCGTTGATCGCCTGCCCACGCTCACGAGCGCCCCATGCCGGAACGGGCACGCCGGGGAAGGCTTCGCGGATCGCCTCGCGCCACACCGCCTCGGCTGCGGCGGCGCTGGCGGTCAGGCTGGCCTTGGTCATCTTGGTGGCGCGGGCAGCGGTGGATGCGGCTGCGGCCTCGGCCACGCGGGCGCGCACGCGCGCGGCGGGATTTACTTCCCTTCTTCCTTCTTCCGGAACGGAACTGATTGCAGCGTCCCGGCTTGCCGGGGCGCAATGATTACCTGTAGAGATTACCTGTCTATGATTACCTGTATATAGGGTCTCACTGTGAGACGGGGTAGTCTCACCATGATACCCGGCAGTCTCACAGTGAGACCCCGAATTGGCCTTGTTCTGGAGCCTTTTGGGGATCGGAACGGCCATGTTTGGCCTCCAGTCGAAGTTGACGCTGTAGTGGCGCTTGTCCCGGTTGCGCGCGTCGAGACGGCGCTTGATGATGCCCTTAGCCTCCAGCGAGGCAAGCGCCCGGAACATGCTCGGTCGGCTGACGGCTTCCGCTATGCCGCTGTAGTAGTCGTCACCCTCGCGCAGCGCGATCAGCGTGAAGCTGGCTTCGAGCTTGCCCCATCCCGCCGTGCGATCCACGATCTGCATCAGGACCGCGAATTCAACCGCAGTGAGGTAATGCGCATACCGCCGGAGGACGATCTGGTAGGCTTCCGCCTTGAACTTCAACGAGGAAGGGTCATGGCGCTCGTGCAGGAGCGGGAAATTGGTGATGTTCGACATTATGACGCGTCCGATTTGCCGAACCTTGAGCCGCTCGGACGCTTATTGAAAGCACGGCTCAAGGTTCGGGCTTTTTGGCTGTCGCCTGACGCAGGCTATATAGTGCATTACGAAATAATCAATAGTATTAAAGTGGATATACTTTCATTGTCAATGAATGACAACGCAGATGTTATTTGTGTCTACATGCATAGACATCAAGCGTTATAGATTTTCAGCCGCCATGCGTTAATCAGTCCATGCTGACTTCGGTATGGGGGAACATGTTTCCGGGCAACATTGCCGTTATCGCATCCGGTAGCGGCGAGACCGGCGAGTTCTCGATGTCCATCACGCTCGCCCCCCAGCGGTCTCGCAGGTGCTGGGCAATGTCGATGCCATACCGGGGCGCGAGCACGAACCACTCCTGTCCGGTGACAGCCGCCTGATCCACAATCCGCCGCCATGCGTCCCACTGCCAAGGCCGCAGGTGAATTGCCCTGTGACACGCCCGGCACAGGCGTGGTGCACGGAGCACGTGGGCGTAGCTTTCGGAGTGGCTCGAAACGCCGCCCCGCCCCTTACAGATGTCGCAGTGGCTGGGTCGAGGCAGACAGCCAGCGTCCTCAAGCCACCCGATCAGTTGACCGCCCCGTCGTCGCTCCACGCCCGTGAAACCGTTGTAGGGCTTCAGGAGTGGCCACCGGCTCTCCCGGTAGAGGAGCGGTATGCGGCTAGGTTCTCGCAAGCGGTGCGATGGCAAAGCGTCGATGAAGGCGTCGATGTCAAAGCTACTCATCGATTGCCCCTGTCGAGCACTGCTGACATGTCACGCAGGATGCTGCTCATGCCCAACAAGCCGGAACGCAGTTCCCCGATCAGCACGTGTTGCATGTCGGGCGTGTTGTCCCGTTGCTGCCCTATCACTGCCAGCGAGTGCGCATCTTCGAGCCGGGCCGTGATGTCCGCGAAGGCGCGGCATAGATCATCGGTCATGCGACCTCCGACAGGATGCGGTAAACGCTGCTGCGGCTCATCCCGAGCCGGGACGCGATTTCAGAAGGGCATATTCCGGAAGTGCGCAGTTCACGCACCTGCGGGGCCTTGCGCTGCGCAGTGGGTGCTCGGCCCTTATACCTGCCCTCCGCCCTAGCCTTGTGGATACCTTCCCGCTGCCGCTGAAGCAGAAGCTCTCGTTCAAATTGTGCGAAGGCTCCGAACATGGTGACGATCAGCTTGCCTGACGGCGAAGCCGTATCGACGGGCTGGCCGCCGAAGTCGTTGACCCTTAACGCTACACCCTTCCGGTCCAGCGTGGCGACGATCGCCAGAAGATCAGCGGTGCTGCGGGCCAAGCGGTCTAACCGGGTCACCATCAGCGTATCGCCGTCACGGGCGAAATCGAGCGCGGCTGTAAGCTGGTCACGCTGTGCGATAGAGGACACCCTCTCCGTGAACAGCTTGTCGCAACCCGTTGCGCGCAGGTCCCTCTCTTGGGCTTCCAGACCTGCGACTTGATCTGCGGTGCTCACCCGCGCATATCCGATAAGCATCTGATTTTCCTTACTCTTAACCCCCATTCTAATCGCACAACAATGGATTTCAGTCACGAAGAACAGTCGGATTTCGGCTGAAAAAGATCGTCGTCTTCAGTATTTCGCAACCCGCTCCGGCCCTATGATCACGCAGTTGAAGTTGCCGAGACACCTTCATTCTTTTGACGCTCGTAATAGATCGGATTTCAGATGTTTGCTGATGGGTCGAACGGCTCCGTTGAGTTCCTCGGGGATCGAATTGTGATCCGACGGAAGGGCTTGGCGAACATGCTCACGCAGGGCGTGCAGGGTGACAAAACCATTCCCCTATCGAGCATCACCGCCATTCAATTCCGCCCGGCAGGCAAGCTGATGGCGGGCCTGATCCAATTCACGCTGGTAGGTGGCCGCGAGTTCCGGGGTGGGATGCTGGAAGCCACCAAAGACGAGAACGCGGTCATGTTCACTGACGCGCAGCAGCCGACATTTGAACAGTTGCGCGATTGCGTGCAGGCGCAGATGGGAAGCAAGCAACAGGCCCCTGCACCTTCAGCCTCTAGCGTCGGGGACCTAGTTCAACTGGCGGACCTCCTTGAGAGGGGGCACATCACCAAAGAGGAGTTTGAAGGCTCGAAGGCACGCATCCTGACGATGTCCACGCCTGCGGCTCCAACAGGCAGTCCGCCCAAGGCCGTTGAAAGCAATTATGCCAAGCCAACCACTGCGAACCTTTCCAGCGCGCAGCCAAAGCGTGAGCCGGGGCTGGCAACAAAGGGATGTTTCTGGATTTTCGTGGCTATTTGCTTGGCGATGATCATCGCAGCACTGGCAGGGCAAGTGGCGCTGGCCAAGTGACCACCCTCGCGTTCTGCTAACTCGCCGTCCAATATGTGACGAGTGATGACGTGCACCCCGTTGCAGAGAGCGCCTGACGCAGGCGGGAAGGAAGGCCGACCTTGATCGAGTTCACCGACGACGACAACGGCTACATGGCATGGTTGGCTGCGAACCCGACTGGTTTCGTGGTCAACGCGCGAGCAGTCGCGGGGCCGAACTACATGGTCCTCCACCGTGCGTCGTGCCGGTTCATATCCGCGCCGCGCGATGAAGGTGCCTACACCGGACGCGGCTATCACAAGGTTGTGTCCGCCTGCCTCGACGACCTGCGCACCTATGCCAAGTCCATTGGCCGTTCCGACGGATCATTCTCCCAAACCTGCGGTCATTGTGCACCGCAATGAGCAAGATACTGATCCCTTCGAGCGGTCCCGAGGACTGGAAAGCCTTCCTCGCGAAACCAGACCTGCACTAGCGCACCGGCTACTCGGCTCGCTCTCTCGCACACTGCTGGGAAGCAACAGCCGACATCCCGCCTGAAGTAGCCCAACTGATGGCAGACGCGTTTGACGCGCCCGCGTTGCTCTTCGCGGTCCCCGAGCACAAAACCAAGTTGCCCGGTGGCACGACCGAGAGCCAATCAGTCATACTCGCCTTGGTGCGGCACGGGCGGGGACTTGCCACCTATACCATCGAAGGCAAAGTCGAGGAGACATTTGGCGAGACCGTCGCCGATTGGAGCCGCAAGCCCTCTGCGGGGAAGGTCGAACGCCTCGCATACCTGTGCATGATGCTGGGCCTGCCGACTTGCCCGCCCGCAGTCCGCTACCAGCTTCTGCACAGGACCGTATTCGCACTAATCGAGGCCGACCGTTTCGATGCTCCCCTTGCGGGGATGATCGTCCACTCGTTTTCGCCGGGGCTTAGCTGGTTCGAGGACTTCGCGGCGTTCGTCCGGCTACTAGGCGGCGGCGAAATCGAACCGGGGCAAGTGCGAGTAATCAATACGCCCTCCGGTCGCCCACTCGCGCTGGGCTGGGCTTGCGGGGATCAGTCGTTCCTACAGGCATGACGTCCCACATGGATCACAGAGCCTGCGAGACGCTGTCCCAATAGGATGAACACCACCCGTGTGAGACGGATTTGCTAGTGGTAGGCCGATCCCACATGGGCAGGGCCTTCGAGACGTTGCATCAGCGCTCCATTACCAGGATAAACTCCGCTCAGACGATTGACGACCCATGTCTGTCCGTTGAATGAGGGGCTGCTAAACGGCACATCCGCGGGAGTAGATATGAGATTTGAGGTTCTCGGCCTGGATTATGACCGCCGTATCGAGTGCTTCATGGTGAGCGCGCGCTCGGATTACGAATGGTATCTGGCCAAAACAGAGGGTTCCGAGACCAACCTCAAAATTCAGAGAGATGTCGTAAAGGGCACCAAGCCTTACAGGACACTCCGAGCGGACTTGAAGCTAGGGTGCATCCTGCCAACGATAGTTCTGGCCGTTCGCAATGCCGACCTCGAACCGACGCGAAAATACGATATTTCCGATGGGTTCATCGAGGCCGAAACGCGAGACCTTCATTTACTCAAGAAGTCCTTGGACCTTGCCACACCGGCTGATGTGGACATCGTCGATGGTTTGCAGCGCACCAACGCAATTCGCCAGACGCTCGCCGAGCTAGAGGATCAGGATCGTGCATCATTTTTGGGAAGGTCACTTCGACTAGAAATCTGGGTAGGGATCCCTTTCTACTCCCTCGCCTACCGGATGCTGCTCCTTAATGCCGGTCAGAAGCCGATGTCGATGAAGCATCAGATTGACATACTGTCGCGGGGCTTGGCTGATGACCTCAAGGACCTTCCCGGGATAGAGATCATCACGATCAAGGATCACAAGCGAAGGGTCAGGCCGGGCCAATACCATCTCTCCACGCTGGCCCAGGCATTTCAAGCTTGGCTGCAACGCAACCCAAATGTGGATGTAAGTAATCTCGTAGTTGAAACACTTATTGTAGACGAAGCCCTCGACACTTTGGGGATAGATTTGACAACCGAACACTCGGGGCACCGTGACAACTTTCGATCTTTCATTTCTTGGCTTGTAGAACTTGACAACATTCTCGGCGATACCAACAATCGCTTCCTTGCGAACGATACTGTCGTCTTAGGGTTCGCTGCCGCAGTTGGGTTCGCACACAAGAATGAGCAACTGAGCTCACGAGTGGGGCCGGCCCTGCAAAGCCTAATTAAGGAAGCCCAAGGTAACCCAGGCGACCCTCTTGGACTTTCAGTTTTCGACGATATTCGGCGCAGCATTGACACTCGGAAGAGCAATGTCGGCGAGGCCACGAGAGAGTTCGTATTTAGGGCACTTCGCGAATACATCATGCAGAGTGGAGTGAGTTCCATGTCGGACTGCTGGACCCAATCCGGAACCATGATCTAGCGCGATGTCCATCCTAGATGTATTAGGCCTCACTACCGCTGACGAGATCGACCCTTCCCGATCCCTATCCGTTGAAGACCTGGATCTAGGACCGGAGGCATCGCAGGAAGCGCTTCGTCTGGCCCAGGCTGGTCCAGCTAATTCGCCGACGGTGATAGAGGCGAGGCCCCTCCACACCGCGTTCTACTGGAGTTTATCTCACCGGGGCAGCCCAATAGGCGAGGCCTTCGGGTTTCCACGACAGGCGAGTTCACTGCCCACGGCAGCAGAAGTCGCACTAGTTCGAGCACTACACGGTGCGACTTCTGATCAAGTGACCTCGCTCTGCTCTGGTGGCCACCTGATTGTAGTGGGGCGCGATGATAGTCTCGACCAGTTATTGCCGTTGCTATCTGCTTTACACGAGCCGCAATGCGGAAATAGCATCCTGTGGGGTTCATTTAGCAACATCGACGTATTCGCACCTGAACAGATTACCAACGTCGCTGTGAAATGCTTCTATGGCTCCGTCTGCGCCACTCCAATAAAATTTCGTTTTTTAGAGCTATATCGCGTTATGGAGGCGCGATTTCTGCGAGAAGTCAAGGAAGGTCTGCTTGCCTCTTTCCCCACCGAACCCAAAAGATCGCTTGAAAATGCGCTTTCTGCTCTGAAATCGGAGGCAGTCCAGTTGTCTCGACTAGCGGAGACGAAAAAATCCCATTTCGAGATGATCTACCACGCGATCCACGATGTTGCCGGTAGCAATCAGCTTGCAGCGGCACTCATGCGTAAGCTCTCCGAACAGCCGACCGAAACCAAGTCGCCCGAATGGAAAGGTGGCTCCGCATTAACTTACTTCCTCCGATGCGCCATCGTCCATGCTGGCCAGAAAGACATGATCTACGAGGCGTATCCGGATGGCGACATCCTGGTCGAAGCTATTATGGAATACGTTGAAGAGGCGTCTCTCGCGCTTGCCGGTCTGGAACTCACATGACCCGTCCAGAGCCACTTCTCCACCGACTGCCGACGCACTCATAATTCAAGGAATTGACCGGAAAGGTCAGACTGATGCCTATCAAGCCAAGCTCTCATTGCGACCCAATTCGGTGTAACTTTGCCTAGGTAATCCCAGAACTCTGGCCCGTGTGACCTGTATCGCAAGTGAGCCAACTCGTGTGCCACGACGTATTCCAGCACCTTTCTCGGCGCGAAGATCAAATGCCAGTTAATCAGCACGTTCCCTTCCGGGCCGCATGACCCCCAGCCGTGGGCGAGGTCGGCGACCCGGATTGAATGCGGCATCAGACCGTGACGCTTGCCGATGTCGGCGGCGATGTCGAGCACGTCGCGCCGGGCGCGTTGCTTGAGCCAGTGCCGCAACTCGCTGGCAACAAGCTGGTCGGGATCGTCGCCGGTCCAATGCGGCAGATCAACGACGAAGCCGTTGCGGTAGGTGACGATGGCCCGCTCGGCATCGCTGCGCCGGACGGTCAGCGACACGTTGCGCCCCCGATACGGTATCTTGGAGCCGGTTGCGAGGCGGGGCACGGCGTGGCGGCTGGCGCTGATCCGTTCCATGTCGCGCATGGTGTTGAACAGCCACTGCCGCTTGCGGTCGAGGAAGCCCGCGATGTCGTCATCGCAATCGGTGGTCAGCGCCATGACCTCCACATGGCCCGGCGTGACCGTGATCCGCCGCTCTGCCGCCGTGGCGCTGCGGCGAAGCTCGTAGGCAATCTCGGCCCGGCCAATCTGGATCGTGCGCATCAGGCCCCGCCTCCATAGGCGCTGACGGCGAACTCCTCGACCTTCTCGCGGATAGTCTTAGTTTCGCCAATACCGTGCTCGGTCAGGATGCGGCGGACCTGCTGGCGCAGGGACCGGAGGTAGGCTTCCATGTGGGCGAACGCGGGCTGGGTCGCAGCGGCCTCGGTATAAACGGCTCCGATGGCGATGGCGGCGACCTGCAAGGTTTCGTGGGACGTGTCCGTGGCGATGGCTTCCATGATGCGCAGGATCGAGAAGGCATTTTCGTCCATGCCAAGCTCAGCATGCGCGCCCTGCTCGGCCTGAATGTCTCCGGTGAGCCCTTCGAAGTCGGCCAAGCCATCGGCGGCGGCGATCTGACCTTGCTCGAACCGGCGAATGATCTCCAGCACCCGCTCGGAGAACCGGCCATACTGCGCCGGGTTCTTGTCCACCAGTTCGCGGGTGACGCGGCGAAGCTCGGCAGACTTGCGCACGAACGCCTCCTGCAACTCGGCCTCGGATTTGTCGTCAGTGGCAAAGTCGTCGGTGAAGTTCGGATCGGTGATGTTGCGCAGCCGGATCGTCGTGGACAGGCCGGTGACGTGCACGTGCTCTTCCAGCATGTCCCTGATCTTGCCGGAGTAGCTGCGGTGATCGAGGCTCTCGTCCTTGGCGATGGCCTGTGTGGCGAGACGCAGAAACGCCGCTGCCCATTTCAACTCGGCGGTGAAGTCCAGGATGGCCGGATCGGGCGAGAGATCGGCATAGACCTTGATGAAGGTCCGGGTCAGGCGCTGGAGGTCGAACCACTCATCCTCGCGGCCATCGGCAGCGATAGCGGCGGCAGCATAGGCTGCGGCCTTCTCGTCCATGCCCTCCAGCCCCATCGCCCGCTTCTGCGCCCGGTAGCGGGCATGGGCTTCCTTGAGGTCGTTGCGCAGCACGGCGATGTCGTGCAGCGCGTTCTCGACATCATCAGCGCGGTAGGATTTGAGCGCCTCGTCCAGATGGTTGGTGACGCCAATGTAATCGACGATCCGGCCATTGGGCTTGGCGATCTCGCCGCCACCCGGCAGCTTGATCGAACAGGTGCGATTGGTCCGGGCGATGGCTTGGAGCAGGTTGTGCTCCTTGAGCGGCTTGTCGAGATACATGACATGCTCGATGGGCGCATCGAACCCGGTCAGCAGCTTGTCGCACACGATCAGGAAGCTCGGCTCCTGCCCGTATGCCTTGAACCGCTTCTTGGCGTCCTTCTCACCCTCGGCGTCGAGGTAGTATGCCTCCAGCCCGTCGCGCAGGGCCTGCACCTCGGCGTTCTCGCTGGGCTTGTTGTCCTCTTGGCTCTTGGAGAACACACAGGCGATCATCGCGTCGGCCTGTGCCTGCGCCGCCTCTGTGTCCATGCCGCTCTTGACCAGATCGGCGGCGATCACGCCTGACAGGGCGGCGCGGTAGAGCACGATGGCCTCTCGATCCACGACCACGATCTGTGCCTTGAAGCCGTCCGGCTGGCACACCTGCTTGAAGTGTTCCCAAATGTCATAGGCGATCAGCCGGATGCGCTCGGGGTGCTTGGCGATGGTGGACAGCGTCAGGCCCTTGCGTTTCAGTTCCTCGCGCTTGTCGTCGGGCAGATCGACAAACCAGCGGTCAAACAGGATGTCGATCTCGGCCTCGTTGATCGACCAGTCCGCCTTGCGGCCTTCATAGAGGATCGGCACGGTCGCGCCGTCACGCATGGCGTCGTCGATGCCGTATTTGTCGAGGTAGCCTTCGCCCGCGATGCTGAACCGGGCGTAGGTGTCCTTGTCGGTCGATTTGATCGGCGTGCCGGTGAAGCCGTAAAAATGGGCATCGGGCAGCGTCGCTTGCAGGAAAGCGCCCAAATCCTTCTCCTGCGTGCGGTGGCACTCGTCCACCAGCACGATCCAGTTGCCGGAGTTCGGGATCGGCTCCTTCGACCCTGCGAACTTGAAGATGGTGGACAGCAGGATTTGCCCGTTGCCGCCCCGGTTCACCGCCTCGCGCAGCGCCGCCACCGATCCACACTGCGTGGGGTTGGGCAGGCCGCAGGCGACGAATGTCTTGCTAATCTGGTCGTCGAGGTCGATCCGGTCGGTCAGCACAAGGATATTGGGGTTGGCCAGCGTCGGCGCATCGAGCGTCAGATGGGTTTTCAGCTTGAGCGCGAGGAACACCATCGTCAGGCTCTTGCCGCTGCCCTGCGTGTGCCAGATCAACCCCTTGCGGTGCTCGCCCGCTGCAACCCGTTGCACGGCCTTGTTGACCGCGCGGAACTGCTGGTAACGGCAGACCTTCTTGATCTTCTTGCCGGTCTCCGGGTCCACCTCGAACACGATGAAGTGCGCCAGCAGGTCGAGCAGCCGCGACGGCTCGCACAGGCACCAGAGGTCCTTCGACAAGTCATCGGGGAAGTCGGCGCGGGTGCGAGGCCATGCGTCGGGCCACGGGGCATAGAACTGCGCCGGGCTGCCGGTCGCGCCATAGAGCGTCGCCATGCCATCGGTGACGATGGTGAAGGCGTTGGGCGCGAACAGGCGAGGGATGTCACGCTCATACTGCTTGATCTGCTCGAAGGCTTCCTCGGCCCGCGCCGTCGCCTTGAGCGGGGACTTGGCCTCGATCACCACCAGCGGGATGCCGTTCACAAACAGCACCACGTCCGGGATACGCGGGCGCTGCGCCGCGACGCGGAACTGGTTGGTGACGTGGAAGCGGTTGCGGCTGGTGTCCTTGAAGTCGATTAGCGTGATCGGGCTATCGCGGTTCTCGCCTGTCAGGCGGCGGGAATAGCCCCCGCGAAGCTTGCGCTGCCAATCCTCATTGTCGGACAGGGTGGCCAGATCATTGTAGATCGCCTCGGCATCCGCCGCACCAATACCGTTGAGGTCGCGCAGCGCCTCGATCAGCACCGGCTTGAGGATGACCCGGTTCTCCTCCTCGCGCATCCCCAGTGCCTGCGCCGGGGACAGCACCTGCCATCCCTGCGCCGCCAACGCGTCAAGCGCGGGCTTCTCGGCGAGGCGATATTCGCTCACGCAGGCACCCGCACGCGACCGGAGAGGAGGTCTGACATAAGGGCTCGCTTCGCCTCAAGAAGTAGTTCGGTCGCTGCGTCCGCCGCTGCCACACCGCTCTCAAGCGAACATAGCCGTTCTGCTATCTCGCGCTGTTCGGGCAGCGTTGGAATGGGAACCACCCTCTCTTTCAAAAGCTTGAAGTGCCGAGCATAGCCTTCACCCCGAAGGTCCAGGGATTGCAGAGCGTAATACAGATACCGTGCATCAATGCCTGCCGCTGGGGTGATACATTGTGTGCCGTCCGCGCCGATGACAAATGGAACGTCAACGAACTTCAAGATGCGCGTATGATCGCCAAACACGATGACGGGCAGGTCGTATGGCCAAAGCGCCGCTTCGTCGTCCGTAAAGCCACAAACGAAAGCAGCCCCTTGGTCGATGATCGGGAAGGCCCCATCGTCGAGGTAATCGGATGTCTGGAGCTTCTTGACCTTCTGCCCTCGGTTCTTCGCGATGGCATCCGCGACTACAACCTCGTCGCTGGTGGCTCGCGCCGCTTCCATCAATTCGGCTCGAACCGTTACGAAGACGTGCCGTGTTGCGACTGACACGGCCTGCGCAGCCGCAATCGCCTCGTCCACTGACTGCAGCACCTCGGCGATCCGCCACTGCTCGTCGAGCGGCGGAAGCTGCCATACAAGCCTCTTCAAGTCCTTGGTAGACAGGTGCTTGACCGTCGTGCCGCTGATGGTCTGTTCAAGTTCCATAAGGGCGGGCTGCACCCGATAGAACAGGTAGCCATCATCCATATCGCGGACGCGGGCGGATGTGAGCTTGAGAACCCGCTGATTGAGTAGCGCCTTCCCGCCTCGCCAGCGCACCGCAGCAAACTCGCCGTCCATCCCGACCAAGATGTCGCCATCCCGAACCGCGAACGCCTCGTCATACTCGCCAACGTAGCGCGCTGCGGTTTTGTTCTGGCCAAGGTCACGGATGCGGATCAGCGGCAAGCCATCGCTGCTTTCTGTGACGAAGTTCTCCGACTTGAACGCAAAGCCCGGAAGCATCGCCACGACATCAGAAACATTCACTGTACGCCAGACTGCCGGGGCGACGTCCGCTTCCCTAACCAGTTCAGCCACGTCACTCGACATAGCCAAGCCTCCGCAGGTGGCCGAACATTACCGCTTCCGCCTCGTTGCGCTTGGCAATCAGGTCTTGCAGCTTGGCCACTTCCGCCGCGACATCAACCGCCTCGGCATCCGCACCGGTCTGGACATAGCGGCTCATGTTAAGGTTGTGGCCGTTGGCGGCGATCTCCTCCACCTGCACGACGCGGGCCAGCTTGTCGATGTCGGCAAAGCCGTGGACCGCATCGGCAAGCGTGCGGATATGGTCGTCGGTCAGGAAGTTCTGCGCCTTGCCGGGCTGGAAGGTGGCATCGCCATTGACGATCAGCACTTTGCCGCGCCGGTCGGGGGGCTTTTTCTTGTGGCAGATCAGCAGGGCGGCAGGGATGCCCGCACCGTAAAACAGGTTCGGAGCCAGCCCCACCACCGCCTCGATCACGTCGGCGGCCAGCATGGCTTCCCTGATGCGCCCCTCGGCCCCACCACGGAACAGGACGCCGTGCGGCACCACCACCGCCAGCACGCCGTCATCCTTCAGGCTGGCGAGCATGTGCTGGACGAAGGCGAGATCACCATAGCCCTTGGGCGGGCAACCGTATTCGTCGCGCCCGAAGGGGTCACCGTTCTGCCAGACCTCGTAGCCCCACACCTTTTCGGAAAACGGCGGATTGGCAAGCACCCGGTCGTAGGCCCCGATGCCCTCGACAAATTCGCGCGCCTTGGGGTCATACCGCTTCGGCGAGAGGATGGTGTCGCCCTTGGCGATGAAGGCGTCGTCCACATCGTGCAGGAACAGGTTGATCTCGGCGATGCCCCACGTGGCGAAGTTCTTCTCCTGCCCATAGAGGGAGAGCGACCGAGCATCCTCGCCCCGGTCCTTCAGATACTGCACCGCCTCCAGCAGCATACCGCCCGAACCGCAGGTCGGATCGTAGATCGACATGCCGGGACGCGGCTCCACGATCTCAACCATCAGCCGGACGATGGAGCGCGGGGTGTAGAACTCGCCACCCTTCTTGCCTGCCCCCTCGGCAAACATCTTGATCAGGTAGAGGTAGGCGTCGCCAAGCATGTCCGCGGGCACATCGGCATTGCGCAGCCGGTGCTTCTCGAAGTGGGCGAGCAGCTTTTCCAGCAGGACATCAGAGAACCGATCCTGATTGGCGAAGTCCACATCGCCGAACACGCCGCGAAGCCGCAGGTTGGCATCTTCGATGGCGGCAAGGGCATTATTGAGCCGCTGGCCGATCAAGGTGGACTGCTGGCGCACCGCCTCCCACCGATGTTCCGTCGGGATGTGAAAGCGATGCTCGTCGGGATCGGCGGCCTCATCGCGGTCGCCCGTCTCGGCGAGGAGCTTTTCGTATTCCTCACCCCACACGTCGCACAGACGTTTGTAGAACAGCAGCCCGAAGATGTATTGCTTGTAGTCCCCGGCATCGACGGTGCCGCGCAGAATGTCCGCCGCCCCCCACAGATGGCGCTCAAGTTCCTGTTGCGTCAGCTTTGACATTGATCCCCCGGCACGTTTGCGCTGCCTATCGTCGCGAAAGCCGCCGCGATCTAGTCCAAGTCTGTGTCGCCCAAGATTTTGTCGAGCAGCGGCTGGGTTGCGGCCACGTTAGCCTCCCGGTTCGCGATGTCCTCCCTTCCCGCTGCGGTGATGCGAAACACGCCTCGCTCGACCCGCTCGATCAGCCCATCACGGCATAGCCGACGCCTGTCCTGCAAGGCATTGGCGATAATCGTATCGACCTTGCTTTCCTGCTCACGCACGTTCGCACGCTGCCGATCAGCAGCCGAGAGGTTCAGCCGACGCTTAACCGCCTGTATCACCTCTTGGGTGGACATCACCCGACCACCGCGCAGCACCTCCAACACGTCGAACTCAACATCTTCCTGCGTGTATGGGCTACGCTCCACGTGGCTATCTCCGATCAATCCACCTCGGCGCGGGCGGCAATGCACCATACGAGACCGGCCCGCTCGTGCAACGGGTTGCACGGGCATTTACTGCACGTTGAAGTCTGGCTGGCACAACACCGCCATGCTGTCCCGGTGCAAGGATTGACCATGAATATCGTCATTACGGCTGATGATCTCGCCAGCTTCAGCCCTTCGACGCGTCACGAGATCATGCGACGGCTTTCGGATACGATGGGCGGCTTGCCGCCGCCCACTCCGAACCAAGCCCCGGAGTGGCGCGAGATGTTCGACGATGTGCACATGCCGGGATGCGAGGAATTGACCTTGCGCCAGATTGAGCAGTGGATGCGGGGCATATCCGATACGGTGGATCGCGCCGTGCGGATCATTGCAGAGCATGGCCCGGTGATCAGCGCGCGCCGCCTGATCGACGCCGGGGTGAACATACGCCAATTCCAGTCCGCCACCACAAAGCGGACCCGCAAGGTGACGGGATTGACCGATGCCTATTTCCTAGCATGGAACCGCTGGACTGCATCGGACGATCCCGCGAACAAATACGCCGTCACTCCGATCACGCATCAGTCGCTGCGGAGGTATTTTGGGTTGCCCCTATAAGCGGCGGATCAATCCTGAAGATCGGCGTGGGCGATGAGGTGCGAGAGGTCGAGGTCGTAGCGCACAGCATCGACGCAATCCTTCAGCACGTCCGCTTCTAGTCCCGTGCCGTAACGCCTGCCGGTCTTTTTGGCTCGGACCCAGCCGCACAGTTCATCCTTCTTGTCCTCGCGAATGTCTGCGCGGTCCAGCGCCCGCTTGAACGTGTGCCGGAATGAATGGAACGTGAGCTTCGATCGCCGTTCGCCAAGCTCAAAATGTCCTAGGTCACTCTCAAACCACTTGGAGAAGCGCGAGCTTCGGTCCCCGTAATGCGAATGGGCGGGCACCTCGGGGAACAGGGCAAGTTCGCCGCGCTCCCGCTTGCGATCGACCCATGAGACAAAGCCGATGTCCTTCAATAGCGGATGCAGCGGGATTTCGCGCTCCGCGTTTTCCGTTTTTAACTCCATGTCCCGTGTAAGGACGATGAAGTGGTTCCCCTGCGGTGACAGGCGGACATGATCTGTGGTGAGTTGGAGTATCTCACCGCACCGCAAGCCTGTGAACAGCCCGATGAGGGGTGCCCAATAGCGGGCGCGCCGCACGATGTTAGACCCCGACTTCGAGAAGCCTCGCCGGTCGTCCTTGCAGCCCATGTAGATGGGCCGCCGAAAAATGCGCTGAAGCTCATCCTCCTCGAAGGGCCACTTCGCCATTGACCCGTCAGGCTTGACGCTATGCGGTTTCAGACCGTCCGCGTAATTTTTGGCGATGTAATCGCGGCTGTGCGCCCATTTCAGGAAGCGCGATAGCTGGGACAGATATTTTTCCAGAGTAGCATACGCGAGCACGCGGTCATCGTCACGGCGCGTCGCAACAATCGCCTGGAGGTCTTTGCCCTCCCTGATCTTGTCCTCGAAGTTGGGAGGCAGGAGGGCAAAGCTATCCCGGAACCTGTCACATTCGTCGGCATTGATGCGCCAGACAGACGTATCCGGGCCGAAGAACGCGACGATGTGCTTCAATTCCGCCCGATAGCGGTCCTTGGTCTTGTCACTGGTCTGTTTGGCCAGCAGCGTCGTCAGGTAGCCATCAGCAGCGGTGATCAGCGAGCGTTCAACAACTCCTAGCGGGGCCAACGTTCCGTGGCTGGCGAGCGCCGCAGTGCGGTGCTCGCCAGCGCCGACCGCAAGACAGTTTGCAAACAGCCGATCCGAGATGCGGTCGGAAAAATCACCGCGCAGGCGGGCCAATTCGATCTTGCAGGACTGCGCCATCGCCCGGCGAAGGTAGTTGTGCAACAGGTGCAGCGGCTCGCTGCCCGGTTCGGCACGCCGCTTCGCCTTCCGCAGCACCGCAAATCTGGCCCCAGCGACATCATCTATTCCATCTTCGGGTTCCGGGCTGGTCAGGCGGGCGAGCATGTTCTCCAGTTCAGTGCACCACGCGCGCTTGGCTGCTTCGTCAACATCAGCCGGGAGGGGAGGTGCACAATCGAGTTCCCGAACCGCATCGGCAAAAAAGGCGCGCGCCAAGGGAGCGGCCTGTTCGCTCGTCAGCAGCGGCAGGTCATCATCCTTGGGCCACGATGGCGGCAGGCTGCGCGAATGGATACCAGTTGGAGACGACAGAGCGGTAAAGCGACGGTGCGCCTCTTGCCGCGCATCTTCAAGCCGGGTCAGCGCAGTCGTATAGTTCGCGGTCTCAAGGCTGATCCAGATGTCAGCAGGCGAGCCGGACATCTTGAGGTGCTTCGGGCAACGCTGCCGGAAATACCAAGCGGCACTTCCCTTGCGCTTCACCAATCCTGCGGGCTTTCCCACCTCTGACATACTCCGTGTGTAACACCGGCGGGTAGCAAGAGCGTTAAGAAGGCCCCGGATTTTGGGGATTTTTCAGAAATCTGCGGATTTATGAAGCACTGGTGGAGCCGAGGGGGATCGAACCCCTGACCTCGTCATTGCGAACGACGCGCTCTCCCAGCTGAGCTACGGCCCCGTTCCAGTGCACCACGCGGGGGAAGGCCAAGGCCGCCGCCCGCGGGAGCGGCCCCCTTAGCGAAGGGCCAGTCCCATGAAAAGACCTATTTTGGACGGCCAGAATCCGGTCAGGAGACCGGCTGCGCCGCGCCCTGTCCGGCGCCGCCGGGCTGGCTCATCGTGATCGGGGTCGGCGGCGGCGCGTACTTGCGCTGCCAGTCGGCCAGCTCCATGCGGTACTTCTCGTACTTGCGATAGAAGTCATCGAACACGACCTCCACGTTCGGCAGCGAGCGGACGGAAAAGGCTTCCAGTTCCGCCGGTTTCACCGCCATGGCATCGCGGCCGACCGCCTGCACGGCCGTGCAGAACTCGTTCATGGTCGGCGGCAGGGCGAAGTGGTTGTAAACCTCGGTCATGTACTTCTCGCGCGGGGCGATGAAGCGCGAGCCGTACTTGGCCTTGAATTCGGCATCGACCGTCCGGTTCGCCTTGGTCAGTCCCTTGGCGTGGGTCTTGAGGAAGGTGCGGTAGTTGACCAGGACGTCGGCATGGCGCGGATCGTGGCAGTTGAGCGCCGCGACGTTCCAGGCGGAGCGCAGGTTCCAGACCGTCTGCGCCGGGGTGATGTTGCGGTTGACGCTGTAGCGCAGGCCGCTTGCATCGACAGGAGGCACCAACAGGTTGGGCGCGGCCCCGCCGGGCGGGACTGGCCGCGGCGGGACGATTATCGCCAATGGCCGCGGCGGAGGAGGAGGTGGAGCGGGCGGAGTCTTGTCTCCGCAGCCTGCCACCAGAACGACAAGGCCCATCGCGGTGGCAATCTGCAACCTGCCCAAGATACGGCCCGACATCCTCGATCCTCCCGCAATTCCGGCGCGATACTTACTCGGATCGGCTCCCGGAAACCAGCCTGCACAAGGCCCATTCCGCGCAAAAAAAATGCCCGGCCGCGACAATGCGCTGCCGGGCAATCGAAACTCGAGCGTCCGGTGTTTAACGGCGGTCGCCCAAGAATTGGAGCAGGAAAGTGAACATGTTGATGAAGTCGAGGTACAGGCTCAGCGCGCCCATCACCACGGCCTTGCCCATCATGTCCGAACCCGCGACATAGGCATACTGCTCCTTCAGGCGCTGCGTGTCGTACGCGGTCAGGCCCGCGAAAATCAGCACGCCAAGCAGCGAGATCACCAGGCCCAGCCCCTGCGAGGGCCAGATCATGTTGATGATCATCGCAGCCAAGAGGCCCCAGACGCCCATGATCAGGAAGGTGCCCATGCCCGACAGGCTCTTCTTGGTAGTGTAACCCACCAGGCTAAGGCCCGCGAAGGCGGCCGCCGTCGCGAAGAAGGTCGTCGCGATCGAGGCGCCAGTGTAGACAAAGAAGATCGACGACAGCGACAGGCCCATGGCCACGCTGAAGCACCAGAACAGCGTCTTCACGGTGCTGGTCTGCATCTTGTTGAGACCGAAGCTCATCGCCATCACGAAGCCGAGCGGGGCGAGCGCGATCAGCCAGCGCAGCGGCGTCGCGAAGACCGCGGCCGCCGCGCCCGAGCTCGCGAAGAGCAGCGCAACGATGCCCGAGAGCAGCACGCCCGAGGCCATGTAGTTGTAGATGGAGAGCATGTAACGGCGCAGACCCAGGTCATAGTTCGCCGCCTGGGCCGTGGGGAAAAGGCTGGGAGACGCGCCGAAGCCCGTCCGTGGGGGCTGGGGATCGTTCCAGTTTGCCATAGTGGTCAAAGCTCCAAATACGGCTCGGGATAGAGCCGATGCCGCCGAATATCGCCCTTCCCTCTTAATCTTTCAAGAACAACCCGCCCGGGCCCTTGTCGCAAAATGTATTGCGCCCGGTCAGCTTCGCTGCCGTGCCTCGCGCGTCATCTCGGCGCTGCGGTCGCGCGACGCGCGCAGCGTGTCACCCATCAGCCGGGCCAGCCGCCGGTCCGCATCGAGAACGTCGAGCCCGGCGCGGGTCGTACCGCCGGGACTGGCGACCCGCTCGGCCAGTTCGCCCGCCGAACAGGGGGAAGCGGCGGCAAGGGCGGCGGCGCCTTCGACCATGGCAACGGCGAGCCGATCGGCCTGGTCACGCGGCAGGCCGAGCTCGGCTGCGCCGGCAGCCAGCGTTTCGATCATCCGGTAGACGAAAGCCGGCCCCGACCCGCCAAGCGCGGTGACGAGGTCCATCTGGTCCTCGCCGGACAGCCACTCGGCCCGGCCCAGCGGGGCCATCAGCTGCTCGGTCAGCGCCCGGCCTTCGGCACCGACCCGCCCGACCATGCCGATGGGCGACTTGCCCAGCGCGGCGGCAAGGTTCGGCATCAGCCGCACAATCCCGCCTGCCGAAGGGAAGCGGCTTGCCAGCGTATCGAGATCGACCCCGGCAAGGATCGACAACAGCAGCGTTCCCGGCCCGACAAGCGGCGCGACGGACGGGACCGCCTCAGCGATCTGCTGAGGCTTGAAGGCAAGCAGGACCACGCCGAACGTCTCGCCCCCGGGCGGTTCTCGCAGCAGGCGGACACCGGCCGGGGCAGCCTTCAGAAAGGGATCGGCGACGGTGAAGCACTGCGGGTCCATGCCCGAAGCGAGCCAGCCGGCAAGCATGGCGCCGCCCATGTTGCCGGCGCCGATGAGAAGAATTGCGGGATCGCTCATTCTCTTCCCTTACCCGCGCCCATCGCAGAAAGTCGAGCGGTCAGGCTTCCCCCGCCGCGTCCACGAGGGCGCTGGCGAGGGCTTCGGCCGGAGACTTGTCCCCCCAGAGGATGAACTGGAAGGCCGGGTAGAACCGGTCGCACTCGTCGATCGCGGCTTCGACCGCCGTCTGCGCCTGCGAGATGCTCAGCATGCCATCGTCGCCCAGCATCATCGCGTGGCGGTAGAGCAGCACCATGCCATTCGACCACACGTCGAAATGGCCGAGCCACATCTGCTCGTTCACCAGTGCCAGGACCTCGAACATCGGCCCGCGCTTGTCGTCCGGGATGCGGATGTCGGGCAGGCAAAGCAGCTGGAGCACGTGGTCCTCGCGTCGCCAGATGCCGCGCAGCTGGAAGCTGGCCCAGGACCCCTGGATCTCTACCGAAATCTCGTCATCGCTGACAAATTCGTATTGCCAGCCGCGCGCCTCGAACAACGAGGCGAGCATATCCACCGGTGCGGCATCGTCATCATCGCGTTCCACGTCGTTCTGGCCAGTCCTCAATGACATTCTCCCGCCCCGTTGAGCGGCTGGATGCTGCCGGAGCCGGGGCCGAGACAATCCGGCCATGGCTCTGGCCTGCGCAAAACTCGACAAGCCTGTTTACAAGGTGTGGAAAACAAGAGGAAACCCTGTGCGGATAAACCGCGCGTTTACCTTGCGTCCAGTTCGTCCACCACCTGGCCGGCCGGGCTGGTCCAGAGGAACGCGTCGATATCGTTCTTCTTGAGCTTCGCCAGGAACGCCTGGGCGGCACTTTCGGTGGGAAACGGCCCGGTCAGCAGGCGGTTGGTCCGCCCCCAGTCAGACAGGAAGGGATCCCGGGACCGGAACAGCTCCGGATTGTCCTTGGCCAGCCCCCGCCAGGTGAAGCCGAGCGCCTTTATGTCGCGTCCCGTGCCGACCTGGACCCATATGCGGCTCGGATGGGCTGGCTTGGGCGGCACCTTGGCGGCCTCGGCCTTGGCCTTGGCCGCGGCGATCTTGCGGATGTCCACCGCGCCTGGCGCCGGTGCGGCGGGTCCGGACGGCAGAGACAGGTCGGCGAAGGCATCGGCCACCCGGCGTGGGCGGGTCGGCGTCGGCCGGGGGACTGGTGCCGGTGCGGGCGTGGCTGTGGCCGGCGCGACGGAAGCGGGCACAGCCGCCGCCGCCGTCGGCGCAGGCACGCCGGCCGGGCGCGGCGGCGGCGTGGCGGCAGCAGCGGGCTGAGTGGCGCCGACGCGCGACAGATCGAAGCCCGAGGCCGAGGCCAGGGTGGCATTGCCAGCTTGCGAAGCGCGCGCCGGGGCCGAGGCCGGGGCTGGCGCCGGTGCGACTGATGGTGAGGGCGGCTGAGACCGAATTCGGGCCGGCGCCGGCGCCGCGACGGTCTGGCGGACGGGCATGGGTTCGGGCGGGGCGCTGCGGACCAGTGCCGGCGCGATGGGCGCAGCCGAGGCAAGGACCGGCGGCGTGCGCGAACCCGACGTCGCTGCTTCGCCCTTTCGACCGTCGCGGCGCGAGCGCTGCCGGCCAAGCGGCTCACCGGCGGGGACAAGTGCCGCGTCGGCCGACGCAACCCGCTTGGGCGGCGCATAGAGCGCCACGCGCGGATCGTCGTGGCCGATCTCGGCCGCCCTCGGGAAGCGGCCGAAGTTTGCCGCGGCAGCCTGCTGGGCGGGGGTCAGGCGCGGCATGTAGCGCAGGTAGGGGGCAATGCCGGAGGCCAGTCCCGCAGGCATGGTCTGATTGGCAATGGCAATCGCGTCATCCGCCCGCCCGAGGATCGCGAGGGAGAAGGCGCGGGTGCGCCAGGCGGACTTGTCCTGTCGCTGCAGCAGCGGGGAGAGGGTGGCCTCCATCCCTGCCCTGTCGCCCGCCATGGCCTGGCTGAGCGCCAGACGGCGGCTGGTCTCGTCGTTGGCCCCCGCGACGAGCGACTGACGGTAATAACGCTGGGCCGTGGTGTTGTCGCCGACGAGGTCGTATGCAAGCCCGCGGTCGGACAGGAGCATCGCATCCATCGCACCCGCCCGTTCCGCCTCGGTGAACAGGGGAATGGCATCGTAGGGATTTTCGCTGCGGACAAGGGCCCCGGCAAGGCCGGCCTTGACCCGCATGTTGTTTGGCGAAAGCTGGTCGGCGCGGCTGAAGAAACCGACGGCCGCATCGACATCGCCCATCTGGAGGGCTGCATTTCCGGCATCGATCAGCGCGGCAAGATCGCGCGGATCGCGGGCGAGCCGGGCGAGCGCCGCGTTGAGCATGCGCGAGCCACCATCGGGCACTGACTGCACCACCGGCTGCGCGAGAACGTCCCCGGGCGCCGCCCAGCAGCCGGCGGCCACGAGCGCAGCGCCGGCCAAGACCCTTGCCAGCCGCCGGTTCCTTCCGCCCAACCCGGTGATCATCGTCCCGTCCATCGGCATAATCGCACGTCCCGACCGCGCCATGCTTTGCGCCGTTCGCCCGCCGCATCCGGCCGGACGCCTGCCCGAGACCGGATGAACGCCAGCGGAACGGCTCCGATCGGCCCGCGCCCTATCCGGCGCAGGACCGACGGTTACTGGTTGTTCTGCCGTCCAAGGAAGCGGGGAATGCTGATCGACTGGCTCTCTTCGCCCCCGTCGCCGGCATCGTCTTCGCGCAGGGTCCGCCCGCCGCCGCGCGACAGGTTGGCCATGCGCTCGAACAGGGTGGTTCCGCCCCCCGACAGCCGCGGAGTCCGCTCTTCCGGAGGCGCCGGCTGGGCAGGCGGCAGCTCGATGGCCGGCGCTTCGGTCGCAGGCTCATCGGCGAGGCGGCTGGCGTCGAGCAGCAGCTCCTCGTCGCCTGCCGATCCATCGGCCCCGGATGCTTCGGCGCTTTCCGGCTGCGGCTCGGCGGCTTCGAGATCCAGTTCAAGCGGCTCAGCTTCGGCCGGAGCCTCCTGCTCCAGCGCCAGCTCCTGCACTGGCTCCACAGCCACAGGCTGTACCGCCGGAGGCGCAACCTGCACCTCGGGCGCCGGTTCCGACCGGGCCAGACCAGGCCGCGCAATCCCGCGCGACGCGCCGAGCGAAAAGCCCCCGCCCGAGGGAGCGGTCAGCGCCTGTTCGGCGGTCTGCTCGATCCCGGTCGCCACCACGGAGACGCGAATCTTGCCCTGAAGGTCTGGGTTGAAGGCCGAACCCCAGATGATGTTCGCGTTGGGATCGACCAGGTCACGGATGTGGTTCGCCGCCTCGTCCACCTCGAGCAGCTTCATATCCTCCCCGCCGATGATCGAGATGATGACGCCCTTGGCGCCCTGCATCGACACGCCATCGAGCAGCGGGTTGGAGATCGCCCGTTCGGCCGCTTCCAGCGCGCGGTTCTGGCCATCGGCCTCGCCGGTGCCCATCATCGCCTTGCCCATCTCGCCCATGACCGAGCGGACGTCGGCAAAGTCGAGGTTGATAAGGCCCGGCATGACCATCAGGTCTGTGATCGAGCGGACGCCCTGCTGCAGCACCTCGTCCGCAAGCTGGAAGGCCTCCTTGAAGGTGGTTTCCGCCTTGGCGACCAGGAACAGGTTCTGGTTTGGAATGACGATCAGCGTGTCGACGTGCTTCTGCAGTTCCTCGATGCCCGCTTCGGCCGAACGCATGCGCCGCGTGCCTTCGAACAGGAACGGCTTGGTCACCACGCCCACGGTGAGGACGCCCTTGTCGCGCGCCGCCTTGGCGATCACCGGCGCCGCTCCGGTGCCCGTGCCGCCGCCCATGCCGGCGGCGATGAAGCACATGTGGACGCCATCGAGCGCGCGATCGATATCGGTAATGGTCTCTTCAGCCGCCGCACGGCCCACTTCGGGTCGCGAACCGGCGCCGAGGCCCTGGGTAATCTCCGGCCCGAGCTGGATGCGGTGCTCCGCAACGGCGTTGTTGAGCGCCTGAGCATCGGTGTTGGCGACGATGAAATCGACACCTTCGATCTCTGCTCGGATCATGTTGGCAATGGCGTTGCCGCCCGCGCCACCCACGCCGATGACGGTAATGCGCGGACGCAGTTCCTCAACCGCCGGCGGACCGATATTGATGCTCATCCCTGTCTCCAAACAGACCGCGTCACGGGCAATCCCATGGGGCGGCCGACCGCAAAGTGATGCACGCTTCGAATTGGTCGACCAAGCCCCGAACAGCCGTTGTCCACAGTCCGAAACCCGCCAGAAGCCAAAGTAAAGCTCCTAGAAATAATCCCGCAGCGCCCGGTTGATGCGCTGCCACAGCCCGAGCCCGCCCTGATCTGGACCGCCGCGGCTGCCCCGGCCGATGCGGCGGATGTCCACCGGATCGGCCGCCGCATGGAGGATCAGTCCGGCCAGCGTGGCGAAACCGGGCCCGGCATGGGCCTCGGCCAGACCGCGCAGCTGCGGCGGCTTGCCGATCCGCACCGGCTTGCCGAGCGCGGCTTGAGCAAAGTCGGCCAGGCCGACCAGCTCTGCGCCGCCGCCGGTGAATACCACCTGTTGCCCGCTACCGCCAGCATATCCAAGCGATTTCAGAGCCTTGTTTACCTCTTCCATCAGGCGCCCCAACTGGGCGGTGATGACCGAGACCAGTTCAGAGCGCGGAATCCGGTTCGATTCGTCGGCGTGCCGGGCAAGCTGGCCGGTGCTTTCCTCGCCCGGGCCCTGGACGGGGACCATCTCGCGATGATCGGCCGGGCTGGCGATTGCCGAGCCATTTACGCACTTCAATCGCTCGGCCTGGAAGCGGCGGATCCCGAAAGACGAGGCGATGGCGTCGGTAATGTCGCCGGAGCCAAGCGGGATCGAGGCAAGGCCCAGCAGCATCCCGCCGGCAAAGACCGAGACATTGGTCACATCGCCGCCGAATTCGACCAATGCCACGCCAAGGTCACGCTCCTCCGGCGTGAGGCAGGCAAGGCCGGCCGCGATCGGCGAACCGATAACGCCGTCCACGTCGAGATGTGCGTTCTGGACCGCCTCGGTCAGGTTACGGACCGGAGCGCCATCGGCCAGCATCACGTGGATGTCCACGGCCAGTCGCTCGGCATGAAGCCCGCGCGGGTTGGCAACCCCGTGCGCCCCGTCCAGCGTGTAATGAGCCGGCTGGGCATGCAGGACCATGCGCCCGTCCGGCTGGATCACCCCGCGACCGGCATGGAGGAGGTGGTCGATATCGTCCTCCTCGATCCGGCGGCCGCCGATATCGACCTCGACCTGCGCGACAGAGCTGGCGAGCCCCGCCCCCGCCGTTCCGATCCAGGCCGACCCGATGCTGGTCTGGGCAATCCGTTCGGCCCGCTCGATGGCATCGCGCACGGCATAGGTGGCGGCGGCCATGTCGGTCACGTAGCCGCGCTTGATACCCTGTGCGGCGCGGTGGGCCGAGCCGAGCACGACCAGTTCGCCGGTGTCCGAAATCCCGGCGATCATCGCCGAGATGCGGAACGATCCGATGTTGGCGGCGCCGATGACGCGCCCGATGCGGGGCTGGGCCATCAGGTGTGCTCCTCACCGGCTGCGGTCGCACTCGCGGCCTTCGCATCTGCCTTGGCCGCCGCCTTGGCAGCGGCGGCAGCGGCGGCGGCCTTGGCCTCGTCCTCGGTGCGGCCGGGCACGCGGAAATAGATCCGGTCGGGCGCCCGCATGTCGAAGGCGGCGACCCGTCCGCCGAGCAGCCGGTTGACTCCGTCGAGCCGGGCAAAGGCCATCAGCGCATTGGCGGCCTGCTTGTCTCCTTCCGGCAGGGCGAGGACCTGACCGGTGCCGAATTCGAGGTTCCATCGGCGGTTGCCGACCCATTCCGCCTCCTGCACCTGCGGCTTCAGTGCCGGCGCCGCATCGAGCAGGGCGATCAGGGCCTCGACCTGCTGTCCCGCCCCCGGGCCGGAGACAACCAGTTTGCCCTTGGCGCGGGCCGGCGAGACGGCTTCGAGCTCGTGCCCGGCCGCGTCAATCAGCACCAGCCTGTCGGGCTTCTTGAGCACCGCATAGGGCTGGCGCTCGACAATATCGACCACGAGCGTGTCCGGCAGCTGGCGCGAAACGCGCGCGTCCTGCACCCATGACAGGCCGAGCAGGTCTTGCCGCAGCCGGCCGATGTCGACCAGCGGCATGGCCTGGTCCTTCTCCGCCAGCACCATCTCGTAGACCTTGAGCTCGTTGAGATGCGCCATGCCGCGCACATCGACGCGGCGCACGGCAAAGCCGCCTTGCCCCGCAATGCTGGCGAACTGGCTGGTGGCAATGCCAGGCAGGCCCGCCATGGCCGCGACCATCCATGCAAGGGCCAGCGCGACCACCAGAATTAGGGCGAGGAACACCCGGTGAAGCTGCTCCTCGCTCAGCGGGATCCAGGCCAAGGCCGCATCGAGCGCCGACCCGGTCTTCTCCCGCGCAGCATTGACCTTGCGGGCCTTGCCCTCGCGCGCGGCGACCTTGCGCAGTGGCGGCGCCTTGCGCCGGATCGTCTGGCTCATGCCGCCGCGCCTTCCGCCGGTATCCTGCCGGCATCGCGCAGCGCCTCGGCGATGATCGCCTCAACCAGATCCTCGTAGCTCATGCCGCAATGGCGCGCCTGTTCGGGCACGAGGCTCAGGGGGGTCATGCCGGGCTGGGTGTTGACCTCCAGCAGGAACAGCCCTTCGAGACCACGCTCATCGTCCCAGCGGAAGTCCGACCGGCTCGTGCCCTTGCAGCCAAGCAATCGGTGGGCCCGGAGGGCGATGTCCTTGCAGGCCTCGGTGATCGCATCCGGGATGTCGGCCGGGCAGACGTGTTCGGTCAGCCCGTCGGTATATTTGGAGTCGAAATCATAGAACCCGGACTTGGGCTTGAGTTCGGTCACGGTCAGCGCCCGGTCACCGATCACCGCCGTGGTCAGTTCCTTGCCGCGGATGAACGGCTCCGCCAGCAGGTGATCGAACTCCTGCCAGGGGCCCTTGGCCGACGGGGAAATCGGATTGCCCATGTTGCCGTCGGCGGTGACGATGGCCACGCCGACCGAGGAGCCTTCGTTGACCGGCTTCAGCACATAGGGGCGCGGCACGGGATCGTGCCGATAGAGCTCTTCCGTCTCGACTACGCGGCCGCCCGGCATCGGAATCCCGCGGGAAACCAGCGCTTGCTTGGTCAACTCCTTGTCAATCGCGATGACCGAGGTGGCGAGGCCGGAATGGGTATAGCAAAGCCCCATCAGGTCCATCATGCCCTGCACCGTCCCGTCCTCGCCCGGCGAGCCATGCAGGGCGTTGAACACGACGTCCGGCGCGGCTTCGGCCAGCCGGGCCGCCACGTCGCGCCCCATGTCGATCCGCGTCACCGTATGGCCCCGGCTCTCCAGCGCCTTGGCAACACCCTCTCCGCTCATCAGCGAGACCGGCCGTTCGCTGGACCAGCCGCCCATCAGGACCGCGACGTGGAGCTTGGGGAGAGTCACTGTTTGCCTTCTCGTTTGATGCCGGGCGCCGGGACGGGCGTGCCGACGCGCTGGATTTCCCATTCGAGCTCGACGCCCGAGTTTTCCTTCACCCGGCGGCGAACGTCCTCGCCCAGCGCCTCGATCTCGGTGCTGGTGGCGCTGCCGGTGTTGATGAGGAAGTTGGTGTGCTTCTCGCTCACCTGCGCCCCGCCGAGCGTGAGCCCGCGGCAACCGGCGCTATCCACCAGTTCCCAGGCCTTGTCGCCGGGCGGATTCTTGAAGGTCGAACCGCCCGTCTTGCTGCGCAACGGCTGGCTCGCCTCGCGGCTGGCCGAGATCCGGTCCATTTCCGCCTGTATCGCTTCGGGCGCGGCAGGGTGGCCGCGAAACGTCGCGGCAATGACGACGGCACCCTCGGGCAGGGCGCTGTGGCGGTAGGTGTAGCCAAGATCGTCAAGCGCCAGCCAGCGCCGCTCGCCCGAGCGCAGCACGATCTCGCAATCGACCAGCACGTCCTTGACCTCGCGGCCATAGGCGCCGCCGTTCATCCGCACGAAGCCGCCAACGGTTCCGGGGATGGAACGGAGGAACTCCAGCCCGCCTATCCCCGCGTCGCGTGCGGTCGAGGAGACGAGAATGCCGCTGGCCCCGCCCCCGCAGCGCAGCGTCTGGTCGTCGCTGGCGGTCACGGCAGCGAACGCCTTGCCAAGCCGCACGACCACGCCCGGAACCCCGCCGTCGCGCACGATCAAATTGGAGCCGAGGCCCAGGGCCATGACCGGGATGCGCGGATCAAGCCCGGCAAGAAAGCCGCTCAGATCCTCTGCGTCGACGGGCTCGAACAGCCACTCGGCCCTGCCGCCGGTCTTGAACCAGACCAGTGGGGCGAGCGGGGCATCGGGCGTCAGCTTGCCACGGACTGCAGGAAGGGAAGGCCGGCTCAGCACCGCCACAGGTTCAGCCACTCCCACTGAGCGCGCGCCCAGTTCTCCGCCGCGTCCAGCGCCTGCTGGCCCGCGTCTTCCAGGTTCTGCCGCGCCTCGCCAAGCTTCGCGGCGTCGAGCGCCGTGCTGCCGGCCTCGAGCATCCGCTCCGCAGCCTCGAGCTGTGCCTTCTGCACCTCGAGCACAACGCGCATCCATTCGGTAGGGTCGGGAAGAAAGCCACTCATCGCATCACCTCCTGGCGCGGATCGCGTCCGCAAGACCGGCGGCCCACCTGGTGATGTCACCGGCGCCGAGGCATACGATCATATCACCTTCCCGGACGATTGGCGCGAGAGTATCGGCAAGCGCATCGGCTCCGGCGAGCGTGTGCGCCGAGCGGTGCCCGCGTGCCTTGATCCCTTCGACCAGCGCCGCGCTGTCCACCCCCTCGATCGGCGCCTCGCCGGCCGGATAGACCGGCGCGGCATAGACGATGTCGGCGTCGTTGAAGGCGCCCTGGAAGTCTTCCATGTGGTCGCGCAGGCGGGTGAAGCGGTGGGGCTGGACCACGGCGATGACCCTCCCCCCCTGGGCCGTGGCCGGAACACCTTCGCGGGCCGCGGCAAGTACCGCACGGATTTCCACCGGGTGATGGCCATAGTCGTCGATCACCACCGCCGAGCCTTCGCCCACGGCAATCTCGCCCACCTTGGTGAAGCGCCGCTTGACCCCGCCGAACTTGCCGAACCCGCCGCGAATGCAGTCGTCCGAGCAGCCCATTTCGACAGCCACGGCCACTGCCGCCAGCGCGTTCTGGACGTTGTGCCGGCCCGGCATCGGCAGTTCGATCCCGTCGATCCGCCGGAACGTGCCGTCGCGCTGGCGCAGGACGGCGGAAAACCGGTTGCCCCCGGGGATCGGGATCACCGCCTCGCCCCGCACGTCGGCCTGGGCGGAGAAGCCGTAGGTGATGACCCGCCGGTCGCGCACCTTGGGAATGATCGCCTGGACTTCCGGATGGTCGATGCACAGGACGGCCGCCCCGTAGAACGGGACGTTCTCGATGAATTCGACGAAACACTCCTTAACCCGGTCGAACGAGCCGTAATGGTCAAGGTGCTCGGGATCGATGTTGGTCACCACCGCGATCGTGCCGTCAAGCCGCAGGAACGAGCCGTCGCTCTCGTCGGCCTCCACCACCATCCAGTCCGACGCGCCGAGCCGGGCGTTGGACCCGTAGGAGTTGATGATCCCACCGTTGATGACCGTGGGGTCGATCCCGCCCGCGTCCAGCAGGGCGGCGACCATCGAGGTCGTCGTGGTCTTGCCGTGAGTGCCGGCCACGGCCACGGTGGACTTCAGCCGCATCAGTTCGGCCAGCATCTCCGCGCGGCGCACCACCGGGATGCGGTTCTCCAGCGCACAGACCACCTCCGGATTGTCGCGCTTCACCGCGGTCGACGTGACCACGACCGCCGCATCCCCCAGGTTTTCGGCCGCATGGCCGATCATCACCTTGATCCCGCGCTGGCGCAGCCCCTCGACCACGTAGCCTTCGGCAATGTCCGATCCCTGCACGCTGTAGCCGAGGTTGTGCATCACCTCGGCAATGCCTGACATGCCGATCCCGCCGATGCCGACGAAGTGGATCGTGCCGATGTCGGTGCCGACCGCCTTCATTGCGCCGCCTCGCGCGCGAGAGCTTCCTGGCCGGTCGCGGCCGAGGCCGCACCGCCGACCCGGATCACGTCCATCAGCGGCTCCCCGCCGAAGCTTTCGACCAGATCGGCAAGGTCGGATGCGGCATTCGGATAGCCGGTGTTCCAGGCCGCATGGGCCGCGTTGGCCAGGCTGTGGGGGTGCTGGGCCATGGCCTGGATCTGCTTGGCCAACTCCACCGCGGTGAACTTTGCCTGCCGGATCGCCCGCGCCCCTCCCGCCGCGACGATCTCGCGCGTGTTGGCCGCCTGATGGTCGTCCGTCGCGATCGGCAGCGGCACGAGTACGGCCGGACGACCAACGGCACCCAGTTCGGCAATGGTGGAGGCCCCGGCCCGGCCGATGAACAGGTGGGCGTCGGCCAGGCGCTCGGCCATGTTCTCGAAATAGGTGGCAAGCTCGGCGGGGATCTGGTGCCCGGCATAGCGCTGGCGCACCGCCTCGATATCCTCGGGCCGGCATTGCTGGGTGACCTGCAAGCGAGTGCGCAGCGCCGGCTGAAGCATGGCGAGGCCGTCCGGCACGATCTCCGAGAGCACCCGCGCGCCCTGGCTGCCGCCGGTCACCAGAACCCGCAGCAGGCCATCCTCGGTGAACTCGGGATAGGGTTGATCGCGCAGGGCCAGAACCTCGGCCCGCACCGGGTTGCCGACGAGGTGGACCTTCCCAAGATGCTTCTCGGCCAGCCGGTCCACCTGATGATAGGCCGTGGCAATGGCGTCCACCTTGCGGGCGAGGAAGCGGTTGACCCGGCCGAGCACGGCGTTCTGCTCGTGCACCACGCTCGGCACGCCGGCGGATGTGGCGGCAAGCAGAGCGGGCAGCGCGGGATAGCCGCCGAAGCCGACGACGGCGCTTGGCTGGAAGCTGTCGAACAGGCGCAGCGCCATGCGCCGGCCTTCAAGGATAGCCCGAATGCCGCGCAGCCAGCCGATCGGGTTCTTGCCCTCCAGCCGCCCGGCCGGAAGGATGTGCGTCGTCAGGAAGTGCGGCTTTCCGGGAATGCTTGCGCCCCGCGCGTCGGTGACGAGCGCAACATGATGCCCGCGCCGGTCAAGTTCGGTCGCCAGGGCGAAGGCCGGGATCAGGTGCCCCCCGGTCCCGCCCGCGGCAAGGACATAGTGGCGTGATGCGGAGGTCATGCAGGCTGTCCCGGGTTTGCGGCGGCGCCATGCCCGGTCTTGAGCAGGCCCGCCTGGCTCAACCGCAGGCGGTCGCGCTGAAGGTAGGGGTTGCGCCGCGTGATGGCGAGCAGGAACCCTACGCCAAGGCACAGGGCCACCGTGGACGACCCGCCATAGGAGATAAGCGGCAGGGTCATGCCCTTGGACGGGAACAGCTGCAGGTTGACGAGGATGTTGATGAAGGCCTGACCGCCCAGCTGGACCGTAAGCCCGGTTGCGGCCAGCACGGTGAACAGGTCTTCTTCTTCCACAAGCCGCAGCAGCACCCGCGTCACCAGCGCGAGGTAGAGCAGCACGATGAGGGCGCAGACCAGCAGGCCGAATTCCTCGCCGATCACGGAGAAGATGTAGTCGGTGTGGGCTTCGGGCAGTGACAGCTTGCGGGTGCCGAGCCACAGGCCCGAACCGGTCCAGCCACCCGCGGTCAGAGTGCGCGAGGCAAGGTCCACCTGGTCATAGGCCGTGCCGCCGCCAAGGAAGCTGTCGATGCGGTGGCGGGCGTTGTCATAGAGGAAGTACGTGGCGACGATGGCAACCACGCCCCCCGCCCCCGCGACCGACACATGGCGGATCGGCAGTCCGGCCAGCAGAACCAGCACGAACCAGACTCCGACGAACAGGACGGTCGAGCCAAAGTCCGGCTGCAGCATCAGCAGGGCGGCAACCAGCGCCATCAGCGCTCCCGTCAGCGGGATGACCGGCAGCGAGGGATCGCGCACCCGCCACGAGAGGATCCAGGCGACGGCAATGGCATAGGCCGGCTTGAGAAACTCCGACGGCTGCAGCGAGACGCCAAGGTTCAGCCAGCGCTTGGCGCCGTTGACGTTGGTGCCGATCACCGGGACCAGCATCAGCGCGAAGATCATGCCGAAGCCCAGCATGATCCCCGCCCGCCGTGCCGTGTCCTTGGGCAGGAGCGAGGCCGCGAACATCACCACAAGGCCAAGCAGCTGCCACCGCAGGTGCAGGACGAAGAAATGCAGATCGTCGAGATGGACGGCGGCGGTCGAGAGGCGGCGCGCACTGGCCGGCGAAGCCGCCGCCACGGCCGCGGCGCCAATCGCCATCAGCGAGAGGACGAGGAATAACAGGACCCGGTCGATCTCCCGCCACCATGCAGCCAGTTCGCGACCACGCGTGCGCCGCTGCCGCAACGGGGAAAAGCCCGCGCGCGGAACGAAGGGCGCCTGCGCCGTGCCGCCGGGCGACAATCCGTTGGGCAGCTGCACCGGGGGATTCGTGGCCATCAGCAGTTCTCTCCTGCCAGCAGTGCGCCGACAAGCTGGCGGAAGGCATCGCCCCGCGCCTCGTAATCGCGAAACTGGTCGAAACTCGCGCAGGCCGGCGAAAGCAGCACGACGTCGCCCGGATGGGTCGCCTCAATCGCCTGGCGGATGGCCTCGCACATCATCTCGCTGCGGCGAACCGGCACGTGGGGCTCGAGGATCTCGGCAAAGCGCGGGCCGGCATCGCCGATGGTATAGGCCGTCGCCACATTGCCGAAGTAGGGTGCGCACTCGTCAAGATCGTCGCCCTTCGGAAGCCCGCCGACGATCCAGTGAATGCGCGGGCCGTCCTGGCGCGGGAAAGCGGCAAGCGCCGGCGCGGTGGAGGCCGGGTTGGTTGCCTTGCTGTCGTTGATGAACAGCACCCCGTTCGCCTCGGCCACGCGCTCCATCCGGTGCGGCAGTCCGCGATAGCTGGCAAGACCACTGGCGATGACCGCCTCGTCCAGACCAAGGTGCCGGACCACGGCCACGGCGGCGGCGGCGTTGGCGCGGTTATGCGGGCCTTGCAGCGATGGCCAGTCCGCCTGGTCGCCCGGCAGGTCCACCCCGTCGATGAAGGCGAAGGGCTGGCCGCTGGGAGAGAACCGGAGCACGTCATGGTCGATCTCGGCGCGGTGGTCCACCACGGCAAGATGGCCGATCGCCTGCATCCCGAACAGCCGCGCCTTGGACCCGGCATAGGCCTCGAAACTGCCGTAGCGATCGAGATGGTCCGGCGTCAGGTTGAGCAGGACGGCCACGTCGCAATCCAGCCGCTCGGTGATGTCGATCTGGTAGGACGACAGCTCCAGCACATAGACCCCGAGACCCTTGTCATTCGGGTTGAGCGGGTTCTCGCCAAGGATCGGCAAGCCGATGTTGCCGCCCATCAGCGCGGGGACGCCGCCCTCCTTGAGCAGATGGTAGACCAGCGCCGTGGTGGTCGACTTGCCGTTGGTGCCGGTGACCCCCACTACGCGGTGCGGCGGCAGGCTCGGTCGGGCCTGGGCGAAGATCTCGATGTCGCCGATCAGCGGCACGCCTTGCCGCCGCGCGGCATCACCGATGGGATGGCGGTTTATCGGCACGCCGGGGGATACGACCACACCGGCAAAGCCGGTGAGATCCGCGGTGACGGGATCGGACAGGGTGACCCGCCCACCGAACTGCATCTCCACCTGGTGCCGGGGCTCCTCGCGGCTATCCCACGCATGGACCTCTGCCCCGCTCGCCAGCAGCGCGCGCACCGTGGCCAGCCCGCTGCGGGCGAGGCCAAGCACGGCATAGCGCTTGCCGGCAAAGTGGGGCGAGACGATCATCGCAGCTTCAGCGTTGACAGGCCGATGAGCGACAGGATGATCGACACGATCCAGAAACGGATTACCACGGTCGATTCCGCCCAGCCCAGCTTCTCGAAATGGTGGTGGATCGGCGCCATCAGAAAGACCCGCTTGCCGGTGCGCTTGTACACGAAGACCTGGATGATGACGGACACGGCCTCCATCACGAACAGGCCGCCGACGATCGCGAGGACGATCTCGTGGTGCGCAGCCACGGCAATGGCGCCCAGCGCGCCGCCGAGGGCAAGGCTGCCGGTGTCGCCCATGAATACCGCCGCGGGAGGGGCGTTGAACCACAGGAAGGCAAGCCCCGCGCCCATGACCCCGGCGCACAGGATGGCAAGCTCACCCGCGCGCGGCACGTGGGGAATGCCGAGGTAGTGCGCATAGTCGATGCGGCCGGCGAGGTAGGCAATGATGGCAAAGGTGCCCGCGGCGATGATCACCGGCATGATAGCCAGGCCGTCCAGCCCGTCCGTCAGGTTCACCGCATTGCCTGCGCCGACGATCACGACCGCGGCGAAGACGTAGTAGAGCCAGCCGAGCGGGATGTAGCGGTCAGTGAAGGGCACGTAGAGGTTCGTGCTGATCTGGCTGACGATGATCCAGGCGGCGATCCCGGCGACGACGAACTCCAGCGCAAGGCGCACCCGGCCGGGGACGCCCTTATGGCTGTACTTGGTCACCTTGTCGTAGTCGTCGAGGAAACCGATGATGCCGAAGCCGACGGTGACCGCAAGGCAGGCCCAGACGAAGGGGTTTGTGAGGTCCATCCACAGCACCATCGAGAGGATCAGCGAGGTCAGGATCATCAACCCGCCCATGGTGGGCGTGCCGCGCTTGGCGAGGTGGGTGGCCGGTCCGTCCTCGCGGATCGGCTGGCCCTTGCCCTGCCGGACCCGCAGCATGTTGATGAAGCGCGGGCCGATGACGAGGCCGATCAGCAGCGCGGTGGCCATGGCGGCGCCGGCGCGGAACGACTGGTAGCGAATGAGGTTCGCAAGGCCGGGGAAATGCATCCATTCGGCGATGAGATAGAGCATGGGCGGGCGAACCTAACCTTTCACCGGGACGAGCGCTTCGACCAAGGTGCCAAGACCCACGGAATTCGAACCTTTGACGAGGACCGCGTCCCCTTGCCTCAGCCCGTATCCCGCGAGGGCCTCAAGCGCCTCCGCAGCGCTTCGGCAATGGGCGAAGGGCACGGCTTTGCCAAGCGCGGGGCCTTGCGATTTCCCCAGTTCGTCGGCCAGGGCGGTCATCTCGTCGCCGACGAGGAAGGCCTGGTCGACCCCGGCGTCGCGCAGCGGTCCGGCAAGGTCGGCGTGGAACTGCGGGCCATGCTCGCCCAGCTCCTTCATCGCGCCGAGCACGGCGATGCGGCGCGTGGCGGGCGTGTCGCCCAGCTGCGCGAGGGTGGCGGCCATGGAGGCGGGGTTGGCGTTGTAGCTCTCGTCGATCAGGAGCGCAGTACCGCCGCCGGCAAGGGCGATCTGGTGACGCGCGCCCCGGCCTTTGAGGCCCTCCATCTCGGCCAGGGCGAGGCCGGCAGCGCCGAGATCGCCACCGGCGGCGCGCACAGCGGCCATGACGGCGAGGGAGTTCACCACCCAGTGTTCGCCGGGCGCGGCGACGGTGTAGCAGACGCGGCGGTCGTCGCCCTCTCCTCCCCGCAGCTCGGCCGTGACCAGCGAGCCGCCGCCGGGCGCCGGCACGGCGTCGAGCAGGCGGACGTCGGCATCGGCGGAGCGGCCGAACGAGACGACTTCGGCGCGGACCAGCAGGGCGGCGGCGCGCAGGCGGGCGAAGTGCGGGGTGTCTGCCGGGATAACGGCCACTCCGCCCTCCTCCAGCCCCCGGAAGATCTCGGCCTTGGCATCGGCGATGGCCTCCTCGCTGCCGAGGTTCTCGATGTGGGCCGGCGCGATGGTGGTGACGAGGGCGACATGGGGACGGACCTGGGCCGTCAGGCCGGCGATCTCCCCGGCGTGGTTCATGCCCATCTCGAACACCCCGAACCGCGCGCCCGACGGCATGCGGGCGAGGGAGAGGGGGACGCCGACGTGGTTGTTGTAGCTCTTGACCGAGCGGTGCGCGCGGCCGTGGCTGGCCCGGTCGAGGGCGGCGAAGAGGGCCTCCTTGACGCTGGTCTTGCCGACCGAGCCGGTCACGCCGACCACCGCGCAAGTTGATGAAACACGTGCGCGGGAGGCCTGTGCCAAACGCCGCAGGGCCTCTCCCGTATCGCTCACAAGTATATGAGGTTGTTCGATTTTCCTGTCAACGACCGCTGCGGCGGCGCCTTTGGCGAAGGCGGCGTCGAGAAAGCGGTGTCCGTCGGTCGTCTCGCCGCTCAGCGCAAAGAACAGGTCGCCCGGCACGACATCGCGGCTGTCGATCTCCACGCCCGACACCTCGAAGGCCCCGCTCGCCTCGCCGCCCATGGCTTCGGCGAGTTCTGCCGAGGTCCACAGCGCGAGGCGCCATTCGTCGAAAGCGTCGTCCGGCCATTCGATCAGGGCAGCAATCGCATTCATGTCCCGGCACACTCCCTGCACACGGTCACGTCATCAAAGGGAAGGACGCGAGCGGCCTCGCCGCGTCCGACGATCTGGCCCTGTTCGTGGCCCTTGCCCGCGACAAGCACGACGTCACCTGAACGGGCTTCGGCGAGGGCCGCGGCAATGGCGGCGCGGCGATCGCCGATCTCGCGCGCGGCGGGCGCCCCGGCGAGAATGGCCCCGCGGATCGCGGCCGGGTCCTCGCCGCGCGGATTGTCATCGGTCACGATGACGAGATCGGCCCAGTCGTGCGCGATGCGGCCCATCTCGATGCGCTTGCCGGCATCCCGGTCCCCACCCGCGCCGAAGACGATGATGACCCGGCCGGTCGCGTGGGGGCGCAGCGCCGATATGGCGGCGTCGAGCGCATCGGGGGTATGGGCATAGTCAACATAGACCGGCGCCCCGGTGCGGGTGATCGCCGCCCGTTCGAGCCGGCCGCGAACCGGCTGGAGCCGGGCCAGAGCATCGAAGGTCGCCTCCGCATCGCCGCCGGTCGCCAGGACCAGCCCGGCGGCGACAAGGGCATTGGCCGCCTGGTAAGCGCCGATCAGCGGCAGGGCGACCGTGCGTTCGCGCCCTTCGTGGGCGATGCGCAGGTCCTGCCCGAGCGCGGTGGGGGAGCGGGCGAGAAGGCGGAGTGCATCCCCCTTCTCGCCCACCGTGAGCAGGCGAAACCCCCGCGTCCGCGCCCGCTCGATAGCCGCAGCCGACCATTCGTCGTCGGCCCAGAGGACGGCCGTGCCGTCTCCGTCCACCACCTCGTCGAACAGGCGCATCTTGGCGGAAAAATACTGCGCCATGTCCTGATGGTAATCGAGGTGATCGCGGCTGAGATTGGTGAATGCCCCTGCCCGCACCGGAAGCCCCTCGCTACGGTACTGCGACAGACCGTGGCTGGAAGCCTCATAGGCGACATGGCTGATCCCCTCGCGGGCAAGCCCGGCCATGTTGGCAAGAAAGGTGACGATATCGGGCGTGGTCAGGCCGGTGGTGACCGAGCCATCGGCAGTGGTGACGCCGAGAGTGCCGATCGAGGCCGCACGGTGGCCCGCCATGCGCCAGATCTGGCGGACCATCTCGACCGTGGAGGTCTTGCCGTTGGTGCCGGTGACGGCCACCACGGTTTCGGGGAATGGCGCGAAAAAGGCGGCGGCGAGGCGCGCGAAGGCACGGCGCGGCTCAGCATCAACGATGTGCAGTGCACCCTCGACCCGCGCATCGGGCCGGGCGACGACGGCAACGGCCCCTGACCGGACCGCGGCCGGAATGAAATCCTCCCCGTTCACCGTCGCGCCCTGGAACGCGCCGAACACGGTGCCCGGGGCGACCTTGCGGTGATCTATGGCAAAGCCGGTCACGACGGTTCCGGCGAGGCCTTGCGAGCTCATTGGCGGCGCCCCGGGCGGCAACGGCAGCCCGGCCGCCGCGGCGAGGGGGCCGAGCTTCACTCCCCGTCTCCGCTGCCGATCAGCGGGGCCAGTTCGGAAATGTCCACGTCGCGCGTGTTGTCGGGCATAACGCCGAGCAGCGGCCCGATGCGCGGCACGACCCGGCCGACCACCGGAGCGGCGTTCCACGCGGCGGTGCGCTGGCCGGAGGTGGCGACCGTGCCCTTGGGCTCGTCCATCATGGCGATCACCACATAGCGCGGGTGATCCATCGGGAAGGCGGCGGCGAAGGTCGTGATAAGGCTGGTCTTGGCATAGCCATGGCCGGTCGCCTTCTCGGCCGAGCCCGTCTTGCCGCCGATGCGGAAGCCGGGCGCGTCGGCCTTGCGCCCGGTGCCGAGCGATACGATCATCCGCAGCAGCTGGCGCATCCGGGCCGAGGTGCTGGGCTGCCAGACACGCTTGCCGGCCGGGACTTCGTCGGGGGCGAGCCTGCGCAGCGTGGCCGGGCGCCAGATGCCACCGTTAACGAGGGCCGCATAGGCCGAAGCGAGGTGCATCGGGGTGAGCGCGACGCCATGGCCGTAGGACACGGTCATCGTGGTGATCCGCGCCCATTCGCCGCGGGGCCAGATCGGGAAGCCGGCGGGCAGTTCGATGTCGGGCCGGCGGTTGAAGCCGAGCGCCTCCATCGTCGCCTTGAGGCGTGGCCCGCCGAGCTGGTCGGCCACCTGGGCGGTGACGATGTTGGACGAATGGATCAGCGCTTCGGGCACATTGAGCGAGGCGCCGAAGTTGTGGCTGTCATGGATCTTGAATCCGCCAATCTGGAGGGGCGCGCCCGAGGGATAGCGCTTGGCCATGTCGGTCACCACGCCGGCCTCGATCGCCGAGGCCACGGTGATCGGCTTCATCACCGATCCGAGTTCATAGACCTGGTTGGTGACGCGGTTGAAGATATTGGGGACCGACTGCTGATCGATCAGGTTGGGGTTGTAGGACGGCAGCGAGGCGAGTGCGAGCACTTCCCCGGTATCCACGTCGAGCACGATGCCGCCCGCCCCCTTGGAGTCCGACAGCTGCATCCCCTTGAGCAGTTCGTCCTCAAGCGCGCCCTGCACCCGGCTGTCGATCGAGAGGACGGCGGGCTGGCCGCGGGTGGCCGGATCGGTCAACCGCTTGTCGAACACGGCTTCCATGCCGAGCCGGCCGTGCCCTTCGGCCGAGACATAGCCGAGGACATGGGCCGCCATCGAGCCTTGCGGATAGTAGCGTTCGCTTTCGCGCGGGAATTCGAGCGCCGGTTCGCCCAGCGCATGAATGCGGTTGGCATCTTCCGGCATGATCCGGCGGCGCAGGTACTGGGGCTTGCCCGAGGCGAGCCTGGCGGTGAGCTTCGCCTCGTCCTCATCAGGGAATATCCGCACGAGGGCGGCGGCCACTTCGGCCGGGCTTTTCACGAGGGCCGGGCCATCGCCCAGCACCTTGGGGTTGAACCACAGGGCATAGGCCGGAAAAGCGCGGGCGAGCGGGACGCCGTTGCGATCGACGATTTCCCCGCGCGGCGGCAGCAGGGCATCGGCCAGCGACTGGCTGCCGGTCGCTTCGCCTGACAGGCCGATCCAGCCGATCCGACAGAAGGCGACGAGCGCGATGAAGGTGAACACCGCCAGCACGAACCAGACGCGCGCCTTGGCGACGAGCAGCAGCCGCTGGCGGACGTTGACGAGCTGGACCCGCCCCGAGGAAATCGCGGTCGAGACGGTGAAGGAGGTCATTCGTCGATCGCAACCCTGTTCCTGGACGGGGTCTTCGGAGCCGTCTTGAGGGCGGTTTTCGGGGCGGACCTGAGCGTCGCCTTCTGGGCGGTGTGGGCCTCGCCCTTCCCGGCCGCCGGGGTTTTCGCGGCGAGTGCCCTGGTGACGGCGGGCTTGACGGCCAGCGCGGGCCTGGCCGGTTTCGCATCCCGGGCGGCCTTCGTATCCTTGCCGGCCACCTTGGCGTCCTTGGGGACCTTCACGTCCTTGGCAGTCTTCGCATCCTTCGCCGCCTTCAGCAGCAGCGGATCGCGTTCGACATGGCTCAGCCGTTCCACCTTGCTTCCCGTCTTTCCGTCATGCTCCACCCGGCCAAGCCGTTCGGCCAGGGTTTCGCCAGAGCCGGAATCCCGGGCCGAGGCGAGCCGGCTGGCGGAGGCGGAGGCGGAGGCGGCCCTGGCTTGCGGCGTGCCCGCCCTGTCCTTTCCGGGCATTTCGGCGGCGAGAGCCTTGCCGGTCAAGGGGTTGACCATCGCCGGCAGGATGGAATCCCCGGATTGTTCCGGACCGTCGGCGGGATCGGCGCTGGCGACGCGGATCGGTTCGGGCGCGTTCGGGCCGCTCGGCTTGCCGAGCATGGCGAGCTGGCGTTCGCTTTCGAGATACTGCCCGGCGGTCGGCGCCTGATAGCCGAACTCCACATCGTTGAGGTTGCGCAGCTGCTGCTGGTTGGCGCGGGTTTCGAATTCGGTTTCGAGCATCCCCTTCTCGGTCTTCAGGGCCACGATCTTGCGCTCGGTAAGGCGGACCTGGCTGCGCACGGCATTGACCCGGAAGGTCAGGGCCAGCGTCATCGCGAAGCACAGGCCGAGGATCGCGGCCCAGCCGATGGAGCGGGCTCGGGTGCGGGTGAGCATCAGGCTGCCCTCCTGGCAGGTGCCGCGGTGCGCATTGCGCTTCGCAGGGTGGCGGAACGGGAGCGGGGATTGAAGGCAAGCTCAGCGTCGCCGGCCCGTATCCCCTTGGTAACCTGTGCAAAAGTTGGTTGGAACGCGGCCCGGGCCTGAGGCATGTGGCGCGAACCGCCCGACGTGGCGCCGCTCGCCTCGCGCAGGAACTGCTTAACGATGCGGTCCTCGAGGCTGTGAAAGGAAACCACGGCGAGGCGGCCTTCGGGGCGGAGCAGCGATTCTGCGGCGAACAGGCCTTCGCGCAGCTCGTCCAGCTCGGCGTTGACGTGGATGCGGATCGCCTGGAACGAGCGGGTCGCCGGGTCCTTCGGGGCGCCGGGCCGGTAGCCAAGCGCCTTGCGCACGACCTGGGCGAGCTGGCCGGTGGTCGAGAGCGGGCGGGCGGCGACGATGGCGCGGGCAACGCGGCGCGACTGGCGTTCCTCGCCATAGGTGTAGAGCACGTCGGCGATCTCGCCCTCGGCGGCCTCGTTCAGGAAATCGGCCGCGCTCGGCCCATCCTGCGCCATGCGCATGTCGAGCGGGCCGTCGGCGGAAAAGGCGAAGCCTCGCTCGGCCTGGTCGAGCTGCATCGAGGAGACGCCGATGTCCATCACCACGCCATCGACCCGGGCGACGCCGGCTTCGGCGAGGGCGGCGACCATTTCCGAGAAGCGGCGCGGGTGAAGCACGAGGCGCGGCGGATTCTCGCGCGTTTCCGGCCACTCGCGCCCGGCCCGGATGGCATCGGGATCGCGATCGAACGCGTGAACGGTGGCGCCGGCTGCAAGGAGGCGGCGGGTATAGCCGCCGGCGCCGAAGGTGGCATCGACCACGACATCGCCGGAGAAGCCCTTGTGGGGATCTGGAGCGAGTGCGGCGATGACCTCGTCGAGGAGGACGGGAATGTGCGGGGCGCTCATTTGCGGGCCCGCGCCTGGGCCTGTTCGGCCAGGTCCTCGCAGGCGAGCTGGGCGTGGCGCCAGTCGGCCCCGAGCTTCATCAGTTCGTCCGGGTTGAAGATCAGGAAATCGGCGCCGGCGCCCTGGAAGTAGAGGCTTTCCCCGATGGCCGCACCCTTGACGAAGCGCGGGGGCAGGACGAAGCGGCCGGAATCGTCGAACGGGACCTTGAGGAAACCGAACAGCTGGGAGGCGCGCAGCTGGCGGTTGAATCCCTCGCCCCGGCGCAGGGCGTTCTCTTCCTCGCGGTCAAGCTGGTCGTCGAGCTCTGCCTCGCGGCTGAGGCCGAAGCCGACGAGGCAGGGCAGGTCGGCGTGAAGCTGGAGGCACAGCTCCTTGCGGCCATCGCCCGATTCCTTGAGCGCCTTGCGGAAGTCCGGCGGCAGCACGAAGCGATCCTTTTCGCCGCGAAGCGAAAAGCCCTGCCCGTTGTACCTGACGCGCCGTGCGTCCACTGCCCCCTGCCCCCTTGCGCTGCGGGGTGAAAACCCTGTTGCGACAGACGAGAACGGCCCCTTCCGACCGCGCATGGGGGCGCGGCCGACCGATACAGCCCGTGTGAGGCTGGCCCTTCCTGTCCGATGGATCCTTTCCATACGCCCGCCCCGCGGGGGTGTGAAGGGAAATTTGCGGGAAAACGCGGGAAAATGCGTTTTTCAGGGGAAATACAGCAATTAATGACGCAAAGTTCTTAGAATGACGCCTGTTTGTACTTTTTCTGTTTCCGACCGAAGACCCGTGCGGGGGACGAAAAGGGGCGGATTTCGGGCGAATCCCGCAAGATCCCCGATGGCGCAGAATCGAATCGTCGGGAGGGAACGCGCGGCGCGCGGGCCTTGGCTCAGCGCGGCGGGGCGGAGGAGGCGGGCTTGTCCGCGTCGGGCGACGGGATCACGCCGATGTCGGCCAGGGGATCGCTCTTCGGGCTGGCCGCCTCGGCCGCGACGCCGGCCGCCGGCGCGCCCGCTTCGACCAGGCGGGCGCGCTGCATGACGATGTTGGCAAGGCCGACGAGCAGCAGCATGGCGGCCAGCCCGAACAGCCCGATCTGCAAGCGATGCACCGCCTGCGCGCGCAGTTCGCGCGGGGTGGGGGGCGTGAAGTGCTGCGGCCCGGCGCCGGTGGCGCTGGTATGAGGCTTGGTTGCCATTGACCTCAGGATAGTCACGGATCGGCGCGAGTGCAACCGGGGCGCCTGACGGAGCCAAGCCGGAGTGAGGCGCACTGCCTGCTGAACCGGCACGGACGGGCCTGGCGAAGCTGCAATCCCGCGTTCCACGCCGCCTAGTTCAGGAGCACCGGCGCCAACCATTGCTTCAGCCGGACTTTTACCTCCGGCGCCAGTGGCAATCGCGAGAAGAAGCGGTCCGGCGCCAGGCGGAGCACTGGCTGAAGCGCCGTGGCCCGCCCCCACTGCACCCGCGCCTGATCGAGGTGCCCGGTGCGCGCCTGGTAGGCGGCAGCGAGGATCGGCAGGACGGGCAGCGAATGCTGCAGGTCGCCGAGCCGGTCCAGCGCGCGCCTGGCGCCCGCCGGGTCGTCCTGCATCATGGCCGCCACGAACGCGCCGACGAAATACCACGGCGGCGGATTGAAGTGTTCGGCAATGGCCTTGTTCAGCAGGACCGCACCTCGTGGATCGTTGCGCAGGGCCAGCATCACGCCTGCCAGCCCCTGGACGTCGAGATTGTCGGGATTGAGCCTGAGCGCCTGGTCTGCGGCTGCGCGCATCGCACCGTCATCGCCGGCGTAGGCATAGGCCCGCATCGCGGCCACCTGGAGCAGGGGCGAACCGGGATTGATGGCCCTGGCGCGATCCAGCACGCCGACAGCCTTCTCGATGAGCACCCGGTGCCCCCGATCGGTGAGCGCCACGATCGACTGATCCGTCAACGTCCAGCCATAGAGCGCCGCGGCGAGCGGATGATTCCCGGCGGCCGAATACCAGTCCCTCGCGCAGTCGGACAACGCCTTGTCGTTGATGGTCTGATTGATCTGGGTCGTCGCGGTGAAGTGCAGCCAGCAACCATATGGCGTATCGACCGAGTAGTTGTTCTTTCTTTCGTTGGAGTGGATAATCCCTGACGGATGACTTATGTAGAAAATTGATCTTTTCACAAACCTGTTGTCACGAGCTGCATTTCCAGCAAGCACGTCAGCGACAGCATGTTCGGAATATATCATTCTGTTGCCGCGCCTGTATATGACGCTTATGCTTTCAACATCAGCCACCCCCATCCGCCTGACGGAAACTTCGATAGAATAGTCCGCACTGGGCGCCGGTTGGTACGCCGTCCTGATCCCCTCGTAATTGTCGAGCTGCGTGAGGATGGACTGCCGCATTTCGTTGGCCAGTTGCATCGTTGCGCGATCGCCGGCCTCAACCTTGACGCTCACCTCGACGAAGGGGAAATTGCTGGTCCTCCACCGCTGGGTGACTGTCAGTTGCCGGTCGCGCCATGCCAGGATCAGCAGCACTGTCAGAGCAAGGACGATGGCAGCACCTGCCACGATCCGCTTGCGATCGGAACGACCTGTCGCAATGCGCTGCCCGCTCGCCGACGCCGGGCCATGGGCAACGAGGAGGACCTCGTAGGACCCGGTCTCGATCAGCAGGCGGTGGGCGTGGCCTGTGCCGGTGGTCGCATAATAGGTTTCGAGCGCCTTGCGCAGGCGGGCCACCAGCACCCTTGCATAGGTATCGGCCTGGGAATCGAAATCCGGGCTCTTGCCCAGTCCCTCCACCGCGACCGAATAGGACTTGAGGGTCTTGGCCTTACCGGCGATCGTGGTCTTGACGAGATATTGCAGGAGGCGCGTGAGCGCCGGTGACCGGGCGAAGACGGGGTCGTCCAGGACCGACGCAAGTGCGGCCTGCATTTGCGCAGCCTTGCCCATTTCCCACCAACCTCGATTGTCGCCATGAGCTTGCGGCTCGGTCAGTCCAACGAGCAGTTGGGGCGAGCGGCGCGTTCGACTTAGTCCGATCTCGACGATTTACAAAGTCTTACGGTCGCTCGATTTTTGGCGAGCCGAGGTTCGGCCGAAGGAAGCGGGACCTGCCGATCGCCACTCATCCGATCGGCCGACATGCGCCAATCTCAAGCCCTGACAGAGGACCGGAGGGATGGGTCCGCCATGCCAATCAGCCGTTTTCGACTGGCGTATCACGGCACCGTGATACGGTTTCAAACTTCGCAGGCGCGCCGCGTCGGGCATTGGTGTGATCGAACGGCGCCGCATTGCCACCTTGATGCATCGCGCACCTCTGGCAGGAACGAAAGCATGTACGAGAACCCCAAGATGCCCAGAAAGATCGTGGGACAAGCGGTCGCGGATGACAGTTCGAAGGGGACCGATCCGGCACCGAAGCGCGCCTACTCACCGCCACGCCTGCACCAGTTGCAACCCGGCACTCCCGAGCACGACCGTGCGAAAGCCGTGTTCGATCTGCTCCGGTCCAACAAGGATGCCGAAAAGTGATGCCTCGCGGGGTTTCCTGAGCCGCTTGCCCGCACGCGAACACGGCCGCGGGCCGGCCCGCGGCGACGGAGCTGGATGGCAAGGGTGAGCGTCGGCTACTTCAACCAGGGGAAGACCGGCAGGCCTTTCGCTGCCAGCCATTCGGGGTTGTAGAGGCTGGAGAGGTAGCGGAAACCCGTGTCGCACAGGATGGTGACAACGCGGCTGTCCTTGCCGAGCTGCCTGCCCAGCGCGACCGCGCCGGCAACGTTGATCCCTGAGGACAGGCCGAGGCACAGGCCTTCCTCGGCCAGCAGGCGGCGGACCCATTCGAGCCCTTCCTCGTCCGAGATGCGGAACTGGGTGTCGATCGGCGCGCCTTCGAGATTGGCGGTGATGCGCCCCTGGCCGATTCCTTCGGCCACGGACGTGCCTTCGGCCTTGAGTTCGCCGTGGGCGTAATAGTTGTAGAGCGCGGCGCCGTGCGGGTCGGTCAGCGCGATGGTGACGTTCGGATCGAATTCCTTGAGCCCCATGCCGACGCCGGCGATGGTCCCGCCGGTGCCGGCGGCGCAGGTGAAGCCATCGATCCGGCCGTCCATCTGGGCCCAGATCTCGGGCGCGGTGCTTTCGATGTGGGCCTTGCGGTTGGCCGTGTTGTCGAACTGGTTGGCCCAGACGGCGCCCGGCGTCTCCTCGGCAAGGCGGCGCGAGGTGTGGACGAAGTGGCCGGGGTTGGAGAACGGCGCGGCGGGGACGAGGACGAGCTCGGCCCGCAGGGCGCGCAGGGTATCCATCTTCTCCCGCGACTGGGTTTCGGGCATGACGATGATGGACTTGTAGCCGAGCGCGTTGGCCACCAGCGCGAGGCCGATGCCGGTGTTGCCGGCGGTGCCTTCGACGATGGTGCCGCCGGGCTTCAGGGTGCCGCGCGCCTCGGCATCGCGGACGATCCACAGGGCCGCCCGGTCCTTCACCGAGGCGCCGGGGTTGGCGAATTCGCACTTGCCCCAGATCTCGCACCCGGCCGACTCGCTCGGCCCCTTGAGCAGGACGAGCGGGGTGTTGCCGATGAGATCGAGCGAAAAGGAAACAGCAGGAGCAGTCATGCGGCCTGAGCTAGGCCGAACGCGCCTGCCGGGCAAGAGTGCTTGCGGCACCGGCGCGAGTCTTCGGTTGGGTGCCCCCTTCACATCCGCGAAGGGCTTGCGGCGCCGGCCCGCTCCCCCGGCCCAACCACCCAATGAGTGTACCCTGTGGGTGGTTGGGCCGGGGGAGCGGGCCGGCGCCGCGCGAGGTCAGGCGCGGAGCGGCTGACCGGTCAACGCACTTGAACCAATCAATCTTCCGGGGCGATGACGACCTTCATGCCGTCCATAACGTCGGTGACCGCCAGCTGGCACGACAGGCGCGAGGCAGGCTGACGATGGTCCGAGCTGTCCAGCAGGTCGCTCTCGTCCTCGGAGATGGCGGGCAGCTTGTCGGCAAAGGCATCGTCCACGTAGACGTGGCAGGTCGCGCAGGAGCAGCAGCCGCCGCACAGGGCGAGCAGTTCATCGAACCCGTTGTCCCGGATCGCTTCCATCACGGTTACGCCGTTCGCAACCTCGACTTCCGATTCGTCGCCGGCACGGTTGACGATAACAAGCTTGGTCATTCCTCGATCCCCGATACAACTGAACTGCAAAGGCCCATCTGGGCATGGGGCGGGCTGCTAGAGCCTGCGAGGCAGTTTGACAAGGGATGAGGCCGGGATTCGGCGCAAATTTGGAAAGGCTTTTGCGTGGGACTTTCAGAAGGCCAGTTGCGGGAGGGGCTCGACAGCCTTGCCGGCCGCGATCCCCGGATCGCGGCCGCGCTGGCGGTGGCCGGTTACCCCGAGCCGCGCCTGCGCGAGCCGGGCCACGCGACCCTGCTGCGCACCATCGTCGGCCAGCAGGTAAGCGTCGCTGCCGCGAGTGCGATGTGGCGGCGGCTGGAGGCGCATCTCGGGCCGGAGATCGACCCGGCACGGCTGCTGGCGAGCGATTTCGACACGCTGCGCGCCTGCGGCCTTTCGCGCCAGAAGCAGGCCTATGCGCGTTCGCTGTGCGAACTGGTGGCGGCGGGGGAGCTGGACCTTGGCGCCCTCCCCGCCGACGATGAGGAGGCCATCGCGCTGCTGACGCGGGTCAAGGGCATCGGGCGGTGGTCGGCCGAGATCTACCTGCTGTTCGCGGAAGGGCGGCCGGACGTCTGGCCGGCGGGCGACCTTGGCGTCCAGGCCGGGCTGCACCGCATCCTCGGGCTGGACGAGCGCCCGGGCGAGAAGTTGACGCGCGAGCTGGCCGAAGGCTGGCGGCCGCACCGGGGCGCCATGGCGGTGTTCACCTGGCATTGTTACGATAATCCGGCGCTTTGACCCGCTGGTGCGGGTCGGGCCAACACTTTGACCCGCTGTGCGGGTAGGGCCAGCAAACGCCCTCAGGCGAGCCCGAAATAGGGATAGGGGCGCTTGGGGTCCCACTGCCCTTCCTGCTTCCAGCGGTGAGCGAGCTTTTCGCGGGCGGCTTCGGCGAGGAAGCCGGCCCGGTCGGCCGCGACTTCATCGATTGCGGCAAGCAGGCTTTCGTCGAGCGTGACGGTCACCCTGGCGGTGCGGCGGGGAAATTCGGGCGCAGCGGCCTCGCCCGGTTGGCCGGCCCGGTCGATCACGGCCGGATAGTGCACGGTTGTCATCGCCTGTGCTCCTCTCGTGCGGGATTCTCCCTCTTCTACGCGAGACTACGCCTGTTCGTTCCGGCGCGCAAACGGGGGACGAGCGGGCGGGCGGCATTGACCGCGCGGGTCCGGCTTCGCATCGCAGGGCATCTGTTCCACCGCGAGTCGAAGGCGAAATCATGAGCGAGAACGGGGCCGCTGCGGCCGGCTACACGGCAACGATCCTGCTGCTGGGCTCTGGCGAGCTGGGGCGGGAATTCGTGATCTCGGCCAAGCGGCTTGGCGCGCGGGTGATTGCCTGCGATGCCTATGCCAATGCCCCGGCGATGCAGGTGGCGGACGGCTGCGAGGTGTTCTCCATGCTGGACGGCGAGGCGCTTGGCGCGGCGATCCGCAAGCACCGGCCGGACTATGTGGTGCCCGAGGTCGAGGCGATCCGGACCGAGGTTCTCGCCGAATTCGAGGCGGCCGGGACCAACGTGGTGCCCTCGGCCCGGGCGACGGTGATGACGATGAACCGCGACGGGATCCGCGAAGTGGCCGCGCAGGAACTGGGCCTGCGCACCTCGCGCTATCGCTATGCCGAGAGCCTTGAGGAAGTGCAGGCGGCCGTGGCCTTCACCGGGCTGCCCTGTGTGATCAAGCCGGTCATGTCCTCGTCCGGCAAGGGGCAATCGACCGTGCGCGAGGACGGCGCGGTGGAGGCGGCGTGGGACTATGCGGTGGCCAACATGCGCGGCGACCGGCGGCGGGTGATCGTGGAGGAGTTCATTGCCTTCGACTACGAGATCACGCTGCTGACGATCCGCGCGCGGGAGGGCGTGACCTTCTGCCCGCCGATCGGGCACCGGCAGGAACGGGGCGATTACCAGGAATCGTGGCAGCCGGCGGCGATGAGCGCCAGGGCGCTGGCCGACGCGCAGGACATGGCCAGGAAGGTGGTCGACAACCTGGGCGGCTACGGGATCTTCGGGGTGGAGTTCTTCGTGCGCGGCGAGGACGTGATCTTCTCCGAGCTCTCCCCCCGCCCGCACGACACCGGCATGGTCACGCTGATCTCGCAGGACCTGACCGAGTTCGACCTCCACGCCCGCGCCGTGCTGGGCCTGCCGGTGCCGGAGGTGGAGTTGCTGGGGCCGTCGGCCTCGGCGGTGATCCTCGCGGACCGCGCGGCCGAGGCGTTCCGGTTCGAGGGACAGGGGGAGGCGTTGGCGACGGCGGGCGGGCGGATCGACCTGAGGATCTTCGCCAAGCCGGTGACCCGGCCTTACCGCCGGATGGGCGTGGCCCTGGCGCGGGCAGGCGATACCGATACGGCGCGGCGGCTGGCGGCCGAGGCGGCGGGCAAGGTGCGGATCGTTTACGGTTGAGGTTGGCGGCGGGGCGCGGGCGCGGTCCCCCTCCCCACAATCTGCGGCGACGGGGAGCGTCTTCAGGTCAGGGCGTTGATGGCTTCCGCGAGGGCGATGTCGCGGGTGGAGAGGCCGCCGGCGTCGTGAGTGGTGAGGGTTATGTCGACCCGGTTCCAGACGTTGCTCCATTCGGGATGGTGATCGGCCTTTTCGGCCAGCAGCGCGACGCGAGTCATGAACGCGAAGGCTTCGGAAAAATCCCGGAAGGCAAGGCTGCGGGCGATGGCGAGACCGTCGGCGCGCAGGGCCCAGCCGGGGAGCGCGGCCAGCGCGGCCTCGGCTTCGGCGGGACTGAGGCGGGGGATGGGCATGGCGCTCTCCTTGGCAGGGCGGACAGGTTCGCCTAAGGCGCTGGTCCATGCAAGCGGGGCGACTTGAGGCAACGGACATTGCGTGCCGCCGGGGGGACCGGATCCTGTTCCGCGGCCTGTCGCTGGCTCTCGGCCCGGGCGAGGCGCTGCGCGTGGCCGGGCCGAACGGGACGGGGAAATCGAGCCTGATCCGCATCCTTGCCGGCCTGCTGGAGCCCTTCGCCGGCACTCTGGTGCGCGAGGGCGAAGCGGGGCTGGTGGACGAACGCCCGGCACTTGATCCGCACCTGCCGCTGGACCGGGCGCTGAACTTCTGGGAGCGGTTCGACGGGCGTTCGGCGGCCGGGGCGGCGGCTCGGCTGGGCCTGGGCGAACTGGGCGACGTGCCGGTGCGGTTCCTCTCCACCGGGCAGAAGAAGCGCGCGGCGCTGGCCCGGCTGGTGGCGCAGGACGCGCCGGTGTGGCTGCTGGACGAGCCGCTCAACGGGCTGGACACGGCGGCGGTGACGCTGGTCGAGGCAATGGTGGCCGAGCATTGCGCCGCCGGGGGGCTGGCCGTGGTCGCCTCGCACCAGGCGATCGTGCTGCCCGGCGCCCGCGTGCTGGACCTGCCGGAGTTCGCGGCATGAGCCGGCGGCTGTGGGCACTGCTGCGGCGCGACCTTGCGATCCTGCTGCTGGGCGGGCGGCGCAGCGGGACGCTGCTGCCGCTGCTGTTCTTCCTTGCCGTGGCCATGCTGTTTCCCTTTGCCGTGGGGCCGGACCCGAAGCTCCTGGCGCGGACCGGCGGCGGGGTGATCTGGGTGGCGGCGCTGCTCGCGGCGATCCTCCCGCTCGACCGGCTGATCGAGCCGGACCTCGAGCAGGGGATGTTCGACCAGTGGGCCCTGCGCGGGCTTTCGGAGGAGTGGACCGTCTCGGTGCGGGTGGTGGCGCACTGGCTGAGCTTCGGGCCGCCGCTGATGCTGGCGGCGCTTCCTGCTGCCGCCCTGCTCGGGCTGGAGGCGCGCACCGTGGCGCTGGTCGAGCTGGGCCTGCTGGCCGGGACGCCGGGGCTTGCCGCGCTGGGCGTGATGGTTGCCGCGCTGACTGCGGGGCTGCGGGGCGGAGCGGCGCTGGCCGGGCTGCTGACAATCCCGCTCGCCGTGCCGCTGCTGGTATTCGGCGCGGGGAGCCTTGCGCCAGGGGGCGAGACGGGCGTGGCGCTGACCGGGGCGGCGAGCCTCGTGCTGCTGGCGCTCGCCCCGTTCGCGGCGGGGGCAGCGGTGCGGGCGGCGCGGGGGTAGCGCGGTCAGGCCGAGAAAGCGGGGTCCCCATCAGTTCGGGGCGACGATGGTTTTTCGGGGGTGGGCCGGCGGGCACAGAGTTTTGTTGCCCGCCCCCTCCACCACGCCTTCGGGCGCGGTCCCCCTTCCCGCCTGCGGGGGAGGATCTTTCTTAGTACGGCGGCTTGTGGAGGCCCTTGGGGCTGAGGGTGAAGATCTCGCACCCGTCTTCGGTGATGCCGATCGAGTGTTCGAACTGGGCCGAGAGCGAACGGTCGCGGGTGACGGCGGTCCAGCCATCATCCATCATCCGCACGCCCGGCTTGCCGAGATTGATCATCGGCTCGATGGTGAAGATCATGCCGGGGCGCAGTTCGGGGCCGGTGCCGGGACGGCCGGCGTGGACCACTTCCGGGGCATCGTGGAACAGGCGGCCGAGGCCGTGGCCGCAGAATTCGCGCACCACGCCGTAGCGGTGGCTTTCGGCGTGCCGCTGGATCGCCGCGCCGATATCGCCGATGCGCTTTCCGGGTTTCGCCTGTTCGATGCCGATCATCAGGCATTCGTAAGTCACGTCGACCAGGCGGCGGGCCTTCAGGGGCACGTCGCCGATCAGGAACATGCGGCTGGAATCGCCGTGCCAGCCATCGAGCAGCGGGGTGACATCGACGTTGACGATGTCCCCGTCGCGCAGGACGCGGTCGCCCGGGATGCCGTGGCAGATCACGTTGTTGACCGAGGTGCAGCACGAATGCGCATAGCCGCGGTAGCCGAGGGTGGCAGGCACAGCCCCGCCCGCAAGGGTGCGTTCGCGGACGAAATCGTCGATCGCGGCGGTGGTGACGCCGGGCTTCACCACGTCGACCAGATCGTCGAGGATCTCGGCGGCGAGGCGGCCGGCGCGGCGCATGGCGGCAAAGCCCTCGGCCCCGTGCAGCTTGATCGTGCCGTCGCGCAGGACGGTCTCATCGGCGGTGACGGTCTGGTACTGGATCATCGGGGGGACATAGCGACGGCGCGGCGGTTTTGCGAGGGAGATTCCTTAGTCGGTGCGCCCTTGGCATCCGCCAAGGGCTTGCGGCACCGGCCCGCTCCCCCGGCCCAACCACCCACAGGGTACACTCAATGGGTGGTTGGGCCGGGGGAGCGGGCTGGAACCGCCCAAGGATCAGGCGCAAGCCTGATCCGGACCATGCACTTCAGCGCAGCGCCAGCACGAAGGCGCCGCGGAACTGCGGTTTGACCGCCTGGAGGAGCGCGGGGGTGACGGGGAGCGTCACCTCGTAGCTGCCTTCCGCGTATGGCCCGGCGCTGTAGGGGGCGACGAGGATGCCGATCCGGTCGAAAGCCTTGCCGCCGCGCGAGCCGAGGATCACCGTTTCGGCGACCGGGTCGATGCACTTGTCGAACTCGTCGCCCGAGGCTCGGTTGACTGCTTGCCCGCGCTTTTCGGCGCGCTGGCGGTCGAGCCCGTTGCAGAAGGGGGTGCGGATCGCGGCGGAGAGGGCGGCCTTGCTGACGAACAGGTCGAGCGGGTTGCGCGGGACATTGGCATTGCGGTCCCACAGCATGGCGCCGGACCAGCTCATCCCGTGAGCGCCGCCGGTGTAGTTCCAGTAGGCGGCGGACAGCGAGAGCCACCCGGGCGGGCTGGCGACGACCTCCCAGGTCTGCGACCACGAGTACTTGTGGAAGGGGAAGCCTTCCTTCTTCGCATCGGCCTGGGCGGAGCGAGCCTCGGCGGCGAGTTTGGCGAGGCGGCGGGTGCGGTCTGCCTCGAGCCGGGTGCGCAGGCCGGGGATCGCGGCGGCGGCGGCGGGGTAGGAATATTCGAACTCGTAGGCGGGCGTCTCGCGCTTGACCGAGATCGCGGGCGGCGCGGCGAGGAGCGTGGCGGCGCCCACGGCAAGCGGGGCGGCAACAGCAAGGACGATGGGACGGGGCATGGCGTTTTTCCTCTCGACCCTTGCCTTGTGGCGCTGCAAGATTGACGGAACATGACCGACCGCAATGCGCTGATCCAGCCCGATCGTGGCGAAAAGGCCACGACCATCCATCTCGTGAACAAGGACCTCCTTGCCGACTGGCTGAGGCGGCTCAGCACTGGCCAGCGGGCCGCGCTGGCCGGGCAGAAGTTCGAGGGCGCGGGCTATGAGCACGCGATCGTGCCCGATGGCGACGGCTGGTTCGTGGTGGCAGGGGTTGCCGATCCGGCGAGTCTTTCTTCATGGTGCCTGGCCAAGCTGGGGGACGTGCTGCCGGAGGGCACCTATCGGCTGGCCGAGGAGCCGGAGGGGACGGCCAAGGCCCTGTTCGGCTGGGCGAGCGGGCAGTACCGGTTCGATCGCTACCGCTCCGATGCGCCGGACGACGGCCCGCGCGTGCTGCTGACGAAGCACGCCCGCGCGATCGGTCCGGCGCTGGCCGAGGCAGGCGCGGTGGAGCTGGTCCGCGATCTCGTCAACACCCCGGCCGAGGACATGGGCCCGGCCGAGCTGGAAGCGGTCGCCGCGCAGCTCGCCAAGGCGCACGGCGGGCGGAACGGGGCCGAGCTCCACGTGACCAAGGGCGACGGGCTGGAGCGCGAGTTTCCGATGGTCCACATGGTCGGCCGCGCGGCCGGGCGGGCCCACGCGCCGCGCATGATCGAGCTGGAGTGGGGCGATCCCAAGCACCCGCGCCTTGCCGTGATCGGCAAGGGGGTGTGCTTCGATTCGGGCGGGCTCGACATGAAGCCGTCGAGCGCGATGCTGCTGATGAAGAAGGACATGGGCGGCGCGGCCCATGCGCTGGCGCTGGCCCGGCTGGTGATGGAGGCCGGTCTGCCGGTGCGGCTGCACCTGCTGGTGCCGGCGGCGGAAAACGCGGTGGCCGGCAATGCCTTCCGCCCCGGCGACGTGCTGCGCAGCCGCGCCGGGCTGACCGTGGAAATCGGCAACACCGATGCCGAAGGCCGCCTGATCCTCGCCGATGCCCTCGCGAAGGCAAGCGAGGCGAAACCGGAGCTGGCAATCGACTTTGCGACACTGACCGGGGCGGCCCGGGTGGCGCTGGGGCCGGACCTGCCCGCCCTGTTCGCCCGCCGCGACGAGAGCGCCGCGGCGCTGCTGGCAGGCGGCGAGGCGAGCGACGACCCGTGCTGGCGCCTGCCGCTCCACGGCGGCTATGCCGAGTACCTGAAGTCCGACATCGCCGACCTCAACAACGCCGGCGGCAACGGCATGGCCGGGGCGAGCGTGGCCGGGCTGTTCCTTGACCGCTTCGTGGGCGAAGGGATCGACTGGCTCCACCTCGACACTTACGCCTGGCGGCCGGCGGCCAAGCCCGGCCGGCCCAAGGGCGGCGACGCACTGGGGCTGCGGGCGGCCTGGCACATGGTGCAGGCGCGGTTCGGGAGATCGGGCGGCGATGCATGAGAGCTTCATGCTGGCCGGTGGCGAAGGCGGCCCGGCCGTCAACTTGCCTGAAAGCCAGCTTTTGTATAAGCGCCCGGCTTCGCATGCGAGAGGGGTCTCGGAAGGCTTGAACGATTTTGCCGACATTACCACGCCGGGCGTGAGCTTTGCGCTGTCGGGACCGAGCCTGCGGGCCGATTCCGAGCACCTGCCGGTGCGCGGCGATCTGGCGCACATCCGCCTGGCAGGCAAGGTCTTCGTCCCGCATTACGTGGTGCCGATGCCCTTCGTGGTGAACGGCAGCGGGGCCGATCTGCGCACGGCCGGCAAGGCCGACGCCGAGCTGATGGAAACGCTGCCGACGGGGGCGCTGTTCTACCTGCTCGACACGAGCGGCGGCTGGGCCTGGGGCCAGGTGGGCGAGGACGGGCTGGTCGGCTACGTTCCGTTCGACGCGCTGAAGCCGGCGGCCTGAGCGCCGTGACCCATCGCGTGTTCATCGACGGTGCGGCCGGCACCACCGGGCTCGAAATTGCCGAGCGGCTGGCCGGGCGGAGCGAGTTCGACCTGATCGTGCTGGACGATGCGCGGCGCAAGGACGCCGGGGCGCGGCGCGACGCGCTGCACGCCGCCGACTTCGCCGTCCTGTGCCTGCACGACGATGCCGCGCGCGAGGCCGTCGCCATGGCCGAGGGCAGCCTGGTGCGGATCGTCGATGCCTCCACCGCGCACCGGGTCAGCCCGGGCTGGACCTATGGCTTCCCCGAAGTGACCGGCCGCGACGCAGTGGCGGGCGCCAGCCGGCTGGCCAACCCCGGCTGCTATCCGACCGGGTTCATCGGCCTGCTCGCCCCGCTGGTCCGCGCCGGGCTGCTGCCGGCCGACTGGCCCTATACCGTCAACGCCGTGTCGGGCTATTCGGGCGGCGGCAAGGCGCTGATCGAGCGGTTCGAGGAGGACCGCGACATCGCCTTCCGCACCTATGGCCTGGCGCTGGGGCACAAGCACGTGCCGGAAATGCAGGCGCAGGCGGGCCTTGTCCATCCGCCGCTGTTCGCGCCTTCGGTGATCCCGGCGCACCGGGGCATGGTGGTGGAGGTTCCCCTCCCCCTTGCCGCGATGCCCGGCGCCGCCGCGCCCGACGCGCTGCGCGAGGGGCTGAAGGCGTTTTACGCCGGTTCGGCGCTGGTCCGGGTGCGGGACGATCGGCCGGACGAGCTGCTGCTGCGTGGCTCCATGGAGCCGTGGGACGGGCTGGACCTCTATGTGTTCGGCGCCGGGGACGGCGCGCAGGCGCGGCTCGTGGCCGTGCTCGACAACCTGGGCAAGGGCGCCAGCGGCGCTGCGGTGCAGAGCCTGAACCTGATGGCCGGCCTTCCCGAGACGGCGGGGCTGCGGCTCTAGGGTGGCGCGGTGCCGGCGGTTGACCGGCATCAATGCGCGCTGCCACCGGTCCGGTGAAGGTGCGCCCGGCCGCCGAAGCTGGCGGCGCAAACCGGGAGACGTCGCATGTTCAAGACCAACGTCGGCGGGCTGGATCGCACGCTTCGGATCGTGGCCGGAATTGTCCTGATCGCCCTCGTGTTCGTCGGACCGAAAACGGCCTGGGGCTGGATCGGGATCGTGCCGCTGGTGACCGGGCTGCTGCGGACCTGCCCGGCCTATTCGATCCTGGGGCTTAACAGCTGCCCGCGGGATTGAACCTAGGACACTGAAAACTTGCGGTTATTACGGAAAAGTACTGGGGTGATATCGTAAAACGGCGGAATTCTGCGGTTTTAACGGGTGCGTTTACCTTTCCCACACACCTCGGCACTAGTTTCTGACCCGCCAGAGTGCGGGTGGCCGCAAGAGACCACGGCCGTTCCCCCGCGCAAGGGCACTTAACTGCGAGTGACTTTTCGGGGGACTGTTCATGTTCGAGACCAATGTTGGCGGCACCGAGCGCACCGTGCGCATCGTTGTCGGCGCCACGCTGATGCTGCTGGCCTTCGTCGGCCCCAAGACGCCGATCGGCTGGCTGGGGATGATCCCGCTGGCGACCGGCTTCCTGTCGTTCTGCCCGCTCTACCACATGCTGGGGAAGAGCTCGGTTCCGACCGACAGCGAATAATTCGACCAGGATACGGGCGGGAAATACCAGAAGGTAAATCCCGCCCGTTCCGTTTGCGCTGCCCGGCCCTTTTGCGGTAGGCGCAGCGCCATGCACGACATCAAGCTGATCCGCGAAACGCCCGATGCTTTCGACGCCGGGCTCGCCCGCCGCGGGGTGGAACCCATGGCCGGCGCCATCCTCGCGCTCGACAGCGCCCGGCGCGCCGTGGCGACGAAGATGCAGGAAGCCCAAGGCCGCCGCAACGATGCCTCCAAGGCGATCGGCGCCGCGATGGGCCGGGGCGACAAGGACGAGGCGGAGCGGCTGAAGGCCGAGGTGGCCGAGCTGAAGGCCGCGCTCGCCACGCTCGAAACCGAAGAGCGCGAGCTGACCGTCCAGCTGAACGATGCGCTGGCCCGCTACCCCAACCTTCCCGAAGCCGATGTGCCCGAAGGCGAGGACGAGGCCGGCAATGTCGAGGTCTCGCGCTGGGGAAGCCCACGCGAGTTCGGCTTTGCGGCGAAGGAGCACGCCGATTTTGGCCCGGCGCTGGGGCTGGATTTCGAGACCGGTGCGCTGATTTCGGGCGCGCGGTTCACCTTCCTGCGCGGGCAGATGGCCCGGCTGCAGCGCGCGCTGGCGCAGTTCATGCTGGACACCCAGACCGCGACCCATGGCTATACCGAATGCGCCCCGCCCCTGCTGGTGCGCGACGAGGCCGTGTTCGGCACGGGGCAGTTGCCCAAGTTCGCCGATGACCTGTTCCGCACCGATATTTCTTGTGATTTCTTAGATTACTGGGACTTCAAGTGGGATGCTTATCGCCAGAAGTGCGCAAGTAAGGATATCGAGGCACGCGCCGACAATCTCCTTGATCATGAGGTATGGCACGCTTTGCCAAACCCACCCACAAGACGTTGGCTAATCCCCACAGCGGAAGTCTCCCTGACCAACGCTGTTCGTGAGCAAATCCTCTCTCAGGCCGAGCTGCCGCTGCGGATGACCGCGCTGACGCCGTGCTTCCGCTCCGAGGCGGGGGCGGCCGGGCGCGATACGCGCGGCTATATCCGCCAGCACCAGTTCGACAAGGTGGAGCTGGTGGCGATCTGCCGGCCGGAGGACAGCGAGGCCGAGCACGCGAAGATGACCGCGGCGGCCGAGTCGATCCTCCAGGCGCTGGGCCTGCCCTATCGCAAGATGCTGCTCTGCGCCGGGGACATGGGCTTCACCGCGCGCAAGACCTTCGATCTCGAGGTCTGGCTGCCCGGGCAGCAGGCCTACCGCGAGATTTCCTCGATCTCCAACTGCGGCGACTTCCAGGCGCGGCGGATGAACGCGCGGTTCCGGCCTGAAGGCCAGAAGGGGACCGAGTTCGTCCATACGCTCAACGGCTCGGGCCTGGCGGTGGGCCGCACGCTGGTCGCCGTGCTGGAGAACTACCAGGAGGAAGACGGATCGGTGACGGTGCCCGAGGCGCTGCTGCCGTGGACGGGCGGGCTGACCCGGCTGGTTCCGGGGGCCTGACCTTGCGCATTCTCCTCACCAACGACGATGGCATCAACGCCCCCGGCCTCAACGTGCTGGAGCGGATTGCGCGGCGGCTTTCGGACGACGTGTGGATCTGCGCGCCGACCGAGGAGCAATCGGGCGCGGGCCATTCGCTGACGCTGAACCGCCCGGTGCGCCTGACCCGCCATGCCGAGCGGCGCTTTTCGGTGACGGGGACGCCAACCGATTCGGTGACCATGGGCCTTCGGAAGGTGATGCCCGGGCCGCCGGACCTGATCCTGTCCGGGGTAAACCGGGGCGCGAACCTGGGCGATGACGTGACCTATTCGGGCACGGTCTCCGCCGCGCTGGAGGGTACGCTGGCGGGGATCCGCTCGATCGCGCTGAGCCAGGTCTACCGCAAGGAGGGCATGGGCAACGACGTCTCGTTCGACGCTGCCGAGGCCTGGGGCGAGCGGGTGATCCGGCCGCTGCTCGAGGCGCCGTTTGCGCCGCGCACGCTGGTGAACATCAACTTCCCCCCGCTCGCCGCCGATGCGGTCAAGGGCATCCGCGTGGTGCGGCAGGGCTTCCACGACTATGCCCGCGGCTCGGTGGTGGAAGGGCGCGATCCCCGCGGCTTTGCCTATTACTGGTTCGGCCTGCACGGGATCGAGCACACGCCGGGCCACGACACCGACCTCGAGGCCGTGAGCGATGGCTACGTCTCGGTCACGCCGCTGCAGCTGGACCTGACTCACGAGGGCTCGCTGGCGGAGCTGAGGGGGCGGTTCGGTTGACGCGGGCGAGGCTCCTTGGCCTTGCCCTCGCGCTGCCGCTGCTGGTGGCGGCGGGCAAGGCCGAGAAGAAGCGCCCCGCCCCCGCGCCCGATCCGAAGGCCGCGACGCAGTGGACCGTGGCGCCGGGCGAAACGCTGGGCGGGATCGCCGCGAAGGTCGGCGTGCCGCGCGTCCTCATCATCGAGGCCAATGCGCTGAAGGAGCCTTTTGGCGTGCGGATCGGCCAGGTGCTGGTGATCCCGCGCCGCCGCCAGCGCGTGGTGAAGGCGGGCGAGACCGGCTTTTCCATCGCCTATGACGAAGGCGTGCCCTGGGCGCAGATAGCCACGGCCAACGGGCTGAAGCCCGAAGCCCGCGTGCGCGCCGGCCAGAAGCTGGTGATCCCGACCCTGGCCAAGCCCGCCGCCGCAGCCGCCGCGGTGAAGGCGGCCGAGGACGAAGGCCGCGCTCAGGCCTCGCGCGCGCTGCTGCAGGAGGCGCCGGTGCGGTTCGACTGGCCACTGATGGGCAAGATCCGGCGCGGCTTCACCGCCCGCAGCCTGCCCCGCGCGCATGACGGGATCGACATTCCGGGGGTGGCCGGCGATCCGGTCCGCGCCTCGGCGAAGGGCAAGGTGGTCTTTGCCGGGGTGGAGCCGAAGTCCTACGGCACGCTCGTCATCCTCGATCACGGCAAGGGCTGGTTTTCCGCCTATGCCAAGCTCAGCGAGGTGACCGTGCGCAAGGGCGGGAAGGTCAAGGCCGGAGAGCGGATCGGGCTGGTCGGCAACAGCGGATCGACCCCGCAGACAGAACTGCACTTCGAGATCCGGCGGAAAACGGTGCCGCTGGATCCGCTGCTGATGCTGCCAGAGCCGGAAGGCGCGGACTCTAGCCCAGCGCGATGAACACCGCCGCCGCAGCCATCAGGCCGACCACCGCATGGCCGGCGTCGATCAGGAACAGGGCGAGCGGGCGGCGCTGGTGGAGGTAGTTGAGGCCGAGCGCCGGGGCGATGATCGTCGCGCCGAAGCCGAAGCCCATCATCAGCACGACGTGCGGGCTGGGCGAGGTTCGCGCGATCAGGTGGCCGAGCATGGCGACGATCAGGAACTCGCAGACCAGCGTCAGCAGCATGATCCGGGCGACGGCGGGGCCGGCCGGGCGCTCGGGCTGGCCGGCCGCGCGCTGCCAGGCCTTGCCGAACAGTGCGCCGTACCAGACCGCGCCGACGGCGAAGAACGCGAGGGTGCCGAGCAGCACAGCCAGCCAGTTCACCGCACCCATGCCCGTCCCTTTCGCCTGGCCGTGCTTGGCAATGGCCAATTCAGCCGTTCGCGTGTATGGGCGCGCGCAGATGGCCTCGCAAGACACTCCGCTCGAAATCCCCGCACCGCGCCGCGTCGGCATGGTCAGCCTCGGCTGCCCGAAGGCGCTGGTCGATTCCGAACGCATCCTGACGCGGCTGCGCGCCGACGGCTATGCGATGAGCGCGGACTATGCCGGGGCCGACGTGGTGCTGGTCAACACCTGCGGGTTTCTTGATTCGGCCAAGGAGGAAAGCCTCTCGGCCATCGGCGAGGCGATCGCCGAGAACGGGCGGGTGATCGTGACCGGGTGCATGGGCAACGAGGCGGAACTGATCCGCGCGAAGTTCCCCGACGTGCTCGCCGTGACCGGCGCTCACCAGTACGAGGCCGTGGTGGAAGCCGTGCACGAGGCGGCGCCGGCGAGCCTTGGGCCCTATGTAGACCTGATCCCCCAGGCCGATCCCGGCGAGGTCAAGCTGACCCCGCGCCACTACAGCTATCTCAAGATTTCAGAGGGCTGCAACCACGCCTGCTCGTTCTGCATCATCCCGAGCCTGCGCGGCAAG
>Ga0207705_10000074_pt1 | contig 123863 bp, 113 predicted proteins | sample KBSC13metaG_FD_184314 | JGI IMG/M metagenome (GOLD analysis project Ga0207705, IMG submission 184314) | Corn rhizosphere microbial communities from Kellogg Biological Station, Michigan, USA - KBS C1-3 metaG (SPAdes) (version 2) | ecosystem: Host-associated > Plants > Roots > Rhizosphere >... | reverse complement strand
CTCGCGTTCCCAATGGGAGGAACGCAGAAAGGCCGCGCGACGGCGTGTCGCAAACAATTTCCCGCTGGACCGAATGGCCCAGGCCTATCGCGAAGTGTGGAACAAAGTGACGGGAGCGCTGGACATATCGTTGGGTAAGGTGGAAAGTCGCCCAAGACCCCGGGTCTGACTGAAGCGCGGATTGGTGCCGACTCCGCTCCTTGCAGTCGCCGGCAAGGAACGAGAGGCAAGTGACCGGGCCCGGCACTATCACGATTTCCGTCGTCATTCCCTTGTACAATAAGGAGAATGCCGTCGAGACGACCTTGAGGTCCGTCCTCCGCCAGACCCGCCCGCCCGATGAGCTCATCATTGTCGACGACGGCTCAACCGACCGATCCGTCGAAGCGGTCAGCCGTGCGATCGATTCGGAACGAAGCGACATCCCGATCCACCTGATCGTGCAGCAAAATCATGGAGTCTCCAGCGCAAGAAATCGCGGCGCCGCCGAGGCCAAGTCCGATTTCATCGCCTTCCTCGATGCCGACGATGAATGGCTGCCCGACTGCGCGTCCGAGATGGAGCGACTCGCACGTGCGTTTCCCGATGCAACCGTCCTTACGGTCCTGCTCGCCAAAGTCCGTCCGAATGGAGCGCTTCGAAGCGAAATGAGTCCGCTTCCGCCGGGCTATTTCGGTGAGTTGTCAGCTCCGCTCGGAATTTACCGGAAGGGCTATGGGATCATTCATTCGTCTTCAGTTGCGATCCGCCGGGACGCCTGGCTCAGGTCCGGCGGCTTCCCCGCGGGCGCTCGCAGCGGGGAGGACATCTGTTGCTGGCTCAAGCTCCTTATGTCCGAGCGCATTGCGCATAGTGGCCGACCTTTGAGCATTTGGCGGGACGAACATAGCGGCGCGCACGAAAGAAGAGGGGTCGTTCCCCATCACTTCGCTTATTTCCTCGGCACAAAGGAGGGCAGGTCCTATTGCGAGGACCCCGATCTCGTTCGATTCCTCGGCTCCAATCTGGCAGTTCAGATCGGCGGCTTCCGGCTTGCCGGAGAGGAGGATGTCGTCGAGGAGCTTCGCCGCCTCTCAACCTCTCTTCCGTTTCGATACAGGGGCGTTTGCCTCGCGGCGGCGTTCGCGCCCAGATGGCTGCTTCGGAAGGCGGTTGCATGGAGGAGGGGAGCACGCGCGCGCTTCCAGTCGATTGGCTTCGAAAGGACACCGCGTAGGCAGCTCCTTCCACACACATAATCACCCGAAGCTGTATCCGAACCGTTCGACGTCGCTCGCGTAGATTGCGCCAACTAGCTTGACGAGATCCGGCGTGTAAAAATCCCGATAATCGACGCGATTGCCGGATCGGTTCGAATCCGACAGCGTCGGAACCTGGGCACCCAGTTCGCGAAGGGAAGCGAGGCTGCCCGTGAGGTCCTCATAGCGGCCGATCCGATCAACGATGATTGCGCCCCGCCTGTCGCAGACGAATGACGATTGCGGCTGGAATGCAACATCGAGGGTGCGTAGGTCGCGCGGGGCGAGCCATTCGGTCACGAACCTGTCGAAGCTTTGGAACTCCGAGATTCGATATTGCTCGGCCCGCCACACCCGACCGGCATGCGCTCCGCCGACGCCGCCGCCCCGCGTTACGAATCGATAAGCCGAAACGAGGCGATCCCAGGGATTCCGAGTGATGGCGAAACGGGGCAAGGCCTTGAGCCGGGACGGTCCCCATTGAACCACGTCCGCTGCCCGCACGTGCCCGACGAACCTGCCGTACAGCGCCTCGCTGATGCTCGTTCCGGCGGCCTTGGGGATGTGGACGAAAACGATCCCTGCGCGAAGCCAGATCGGCCCCCTGCGGCGAACCAGCACGGCGCGTTGGAGTGGCTGCGGGAGGTGGTAGTAAGCATGGCGAACGCTATCGACCAGCATTCGTCACATCCTTCGCATGAAATGGGACGATCCGACCATCAAAGGAGCGCCTCTGCCGCGTCGGGGAATTTGGAGAACTGCGCGGAGGCGGAAAGCTCGTCGAGCTTGTCGGGCGGGGTCCAGCCCTCGCGCTGGACGGAAGTGACGAAGCTGCGGATCGCCTCAGGTTCGAGAGAAGCGATTCCCAGATGATAACGGGCGATCGTTCGCCCCACGTCCGAATTGGGCCGAACCAGTGCAATGATCGGCTTTCCGGCAAATGCATATTCGAACAGCTTGGCCGGCGTGTAGGTGGCATCGTAAGGCGAGCCGCCTAGCGCGAGGACGAGGAAGTCCGCGCTCTTCTGAAGTGCGAAGGACTCTTTTCGCGTAACCAGGCCGAGCAGCTGAACCGGCGTATCGAACCCACGCCGGACGGCTGCCGTGGAACGTTCGAGATCTTCGCCCGCCAGTGCGAGCTCTGCGGGAAGCGAGCCTATCGCTTTCATGAGCGGCGTCAGGTCGCGCGTACCCCGGAAGAGGCTGCCGGTATGCACGAACCTGAGCGGCGCCTTCGGCCTCACCGGCTTGCCCGCAGGCAGGTCAGCCTCGACGCCGTTGAGGACGGTCATCGTTCGAATGCCATAACGTTCGGCATAGGTGGCGGCCGTCGTCTCGGATGCGAAGGCCGCAAGATCGCAGCGACTCAGCACCTTGCGCTCGACATCCATCAGCATTCGTTCGGGGATCAGCTTCGGGCCCTGGAACGGCCAGCCGGCCCACATGTCGCGGTTATCAGCGATCCAGGCGAACTTCTCGCCCCGTTCTTTCCTTCTGCGGCAGACGTCGTGAAGGACGAATGGGAAGGACGATGAGACGACGCAGTCGTATTGGTCCAGACCTCCGATCCGATCGATCGCACGTTCAATCGGCTTTCGAAGAAGCCAGGTGTGATCGGGATAGAAAAGCCTTCGCATCGCTGCTCGGAACAGATGCCCGGCTCTGCTCAGACCCGTATGGCGGCCGAGGAAGATCGTAAGCTTTGTCGGCACGTAACAATGGATACGAAGGCCGGAAATGTCGGCTTCCAAGCCCCTTGGCTGGCCCGTCGTCGACGCCTTGAGGATGTCCACCTCCCAGCCGGCGCTCTGAAATGCCCTCCCGATACGAAGGCCCCTCATCGCCGCCACCGCGTTCGCCGGTGGGAATGCAAAGCAGAGGACCAGTACGCGCCGTCGCGAGGCTCGTTTTCCGATACGTTTTCGCACTGGGATGAGGCCCCTATAGCTTCGCGCGGAGCTGTCGACTGGAGGGGGCCGGGTGGCAGTCGACCTCAATCGGTCCGATGGTCATCCAGCTGTTGCCGGCGGTCCGAGAAACGCAAAAATCGCGAGCGCAAACCCGGCGAGAAGGATCGTCCAGGCCGCGCCGACGGCTCCGCGATCCTGGTTCTTGCGGCCGCTTCGTGCCAACACCACGCTGCCCACCATGAGTAGCGCGCCAGCGATCAATTCAATCAAACTCATCATCGCCGTTCTCTTCGATGACTAGCCTGGAAGGCGCAAGGGCGCCGCTTGGATCCTGGCAGAAAGTTCTAGCCGGTTGCCGGCAGCAAACGGCCGTTCAGGGTAACCTTGCCGCGAATGACCGAGCCTCTGAGGTCGGCATTGCCCCTGACGACGTTGGTGCCGCGGTATGTGCCGCGCGGCGACGAAACCTGCGGGGCGCGCTGCGACATTTCGCAGTCGGCATAGATCACGCTCGGCCCCGTTCGCGGCAAGAGCCCGTCGCGGACCAGCCGGAAGTGGCAGCCACTGAACAGCACGTTCCGGCTGTCGTCGATCGCCGCGATCGTCTTCGGCGCCTTGCTGGTCGATCCGGGTTTCGAAGCTTCGCCTAGATAGACGTGCCCCGTCGGGCTCAGCTGCGGATCGTCGGTGAAGGTGCAGCCATGGAACTGCGTCGCGAGCGCGGGATCGGGATCGCCATGGGCATAAATGATTGCCCCCACGAAGAGGCATTTGCTGAAGCGCGTGCCTGCCGCCGGCACCCACGCGGCCCAGCTGGTGGTCCCGACAATTGTGCAGCCGATGAAGCTGATGGCGCTCGCGTCGCGCTGCACTTGCCCGACACCGACACCTGCATTGTCGGCAAATTCGCAGCTGGAGAATGAGAGATTGGCGATTGCCTGCCCCTCTGGCTCGATGTCGACCCCCGCCCCGGGCGGGTGGTGCAGCCCCGCCCTTCCGGTGTGATTGAACTTGCAGCGTCGGAAGGCGAAGTTGCTGCCGCCGGTGATGCTGCAGGCCTGGCGTCCATTATATTCGAAGACGGAATCGATGACCGTCGTCGACCCACTGCGTTGCTGCCTTGGCGTCAGTAGGAGCCCGTCGGCGGGGTGGTGATGGCTATGGATTCCAGACAGATTTTCGGAACCGCCGTTCGCGTGGAGCCGGATTCCGAAGCCTGCCGCATCCCAGCCGTTCGGGGCAGACTTGCCGCCGACCCGCAAGCTGCGAACCATACCGTCCAACTCGATGTCGCTGATCTCGATTGGCCCAGAGCATTCCATCAGATCGATCATCGCGCCGTAGGGCACGGCAAGATTGGTGCGATCGAGCTTTCCCGCGTCGGGAAGCGGCGCGCCGGAAGCGGGGTCGAACCGGCCGTATCGGAGCCCCGGTGCTGCTCGCAGCCGTGCGCCATTTCCTCGAATTGTGATCGGAAGCCGGCAATGGGTGAGGCGGATGATGTCGACGGGCGCGAAGGATGGCTCTTCTCCACCCGAGGACGGATGCTGCTGTCCGACGACGTAGGTGACGGGTCTTAGAACGATCGTCCCGCCCCCTAGCTTGTTGAGATGGGCCGACATTGCGGCAAAGGCGCTCGTGTCATTGGTTTGCCCGTCGCCCTTCGCGCCGAAGATCTCCGGGGTGACGGCGTCCGTCCCGGCGGCGACGGCACTCACCGGCGCGACGCCGGCCGCGGCAGCGAGGAGGACGACGTCGCGGCGGGTTGCTTCCATTAGCGCGTGAACTCCTGCGGGCCCGCCGCGGTTATCGGCCCGGGGCGAGCGAGGGCAAGTCAAGAAGAACGTGTCATTCGCGGCGATTGCTGCCAGAAGCCGGCGCTGATGTGCGGTTTTGCGGGTTTCGTCGGCGGCAATTGGCCAGCGAGCGACGACATAGGGTCGATCCTCGAGCGCATGACCCGCAGCATCGATCATCGCGGACCCGACTACAGCGCCACCTGGATGGATCCGACGGCGAAGGTAGGATTCGCGCACAATCGGCTTGCGATCATCGATCTTTCACCGGCTGGAAACCAGCCGATGGCGAGCGCTAGCGGCCGCTACGTGATCGCCTACAACGGCGAAATCTATAATCACCTGGAGATCCGCGACGAACTTGGCGCGGCGGGTCTCGCGCCCAACTGGGCAGGACATTCGGATACGGAGACCTTGCTCGCCGGGATTGAGGCTTGGGGCGTTCGCGGTGCGCTCGAACGCTCGACCGGAATGTTCGCATTTGCCTTGTGGGACAAGGCGGAACGAACATTGATCCTTGCCCGCGACCGGCTGGGCGAAAAGCCACTCTATTACGGTCGGCAGAATGCGGCAGGCCCGTTCCTGTTCGGGTCAGAGCTCAAGGCGCTCGGGCAGCATCCACAGTTCCGTCGGGACGTGGATCGCCGTGCGCTGACATTGTTCCTGCGCTACGCATACATTCCCGCTCCATTCTCGATCTACGAGGGGATCGCCAAGCTGCCGCCTGGCACGATGCTGACCCTTCGCGACGGCGCGGCAGAACCCGTTATCGAGGAATATTGGTCGGGTTCGGCAGTGGCGGAGGCGGGAATTGCCAACCCTCTCCGCATCGGCGAGCAGGAAGCCATCGATGCGCTTGAGCATCAGCTCGAGGCTGCGATCGCCCGCCAGATGATCGCCGACGTCCCTCTCGGCGCATTCCTCTCAGGGGGCGTCGATTCCTCAACCGTCGTCGCGTTGATGCAGAAGCTCTCGCCGCGGCCCGTGAAAACTTTCACGATCGGTTTCCGCGAGGCCGGTTACAACGAGGCGGAGCACGCCAAGGCCGTCGCCCGCCATCTCGGGACTGAGCATACCGAGCTGTATGTGACATCCGACGAGGCGTGCGCAGTGATTCCGAAGCTGCCGCAGATCTACGACGAGCCTTTCGCCGACGCCTCGCAGATTCCGACGCATCTCGTTTCAGCGCTCGCGCGGAAGCATGTGAAGGTGTCACTATCGGGCGACGGCGGCGACGAGCTGTTCGGCGGCTACAATCGCTATCTCCTGACTTCACAGCTGTGGGGAAAAATCTCGGCTATTCCAAAGCCGTTGCGAGCCGCGGGCGCGAAGGCGCTGACGGCCGTCCCAGCGTCGGCGTGGACGAGGTTCGGTGACACTGCCGGCGGCATCTTGCCCAGGCTGGCGCGGGTCAATCGCCTCGGGGACAAGGTTCACAAAGGTGCGCCGCTTCTGCACAGCGATAGCGCCGCAGAACTTTATGGCGGCATGATCTCGCTCTGGCGCGATCCCGAAGCGGTCGTGGTCGGTGGAAACGAGCCGCCGTCGCAGGCTACCGGGCTGGTCCCGCCGCTGGAGGGCCTCGACGGGATCGAACGGATGATGGCGCTCGACATGGCCGGTTATCTTCCCGACGACATTCTGGTGAAGGTCGATCGGGCGGCGATGGCAGTGTCGCTGGAAACGCGGGTTCCGCTGCTTGACCATCACGTCGTGGAACTCGCGTGGCGGCTGCCCTTCGAGTTTAAGATCCGCGGGGGCGAGAGCAAGTGGATCCTCCGACAGCTCCTTGATCGGCACGTCCCTCGCGAATTGGTGGAGCGGCCGAAGATGGGGTTCGGTGTTCCGATCGGAGAATGGTTGCGTAGGCCGCTGCGGCAGTGGGCCGAGGCACTGCTGGACGAGCAACGGTTGCGAAACGAAGGATATCTGCGGCCCGAGCCGATCCGCGAGATGTGGAGGACTCACCTCAGTGGGGCGCTCGATGAGCAGTATCGCCTCTGGCCGATTCTGATGTTTCAGAGCTGGCTGGAAGCGACCGCAGGCGCCAGGGCATCTGCTGCCGCACCGGCGCTACTGACGGCTTGAAGAAAGAACGATTTCGCGATGAATGAAGCGTCCGTCCATTTCTGGACCGCCTCGGACGGCGTTAAGCTGGCTTACCATGAGCTGGGGCAGGGCAGGCCGGTGATTTTGCTTCACGGCCTGTTTTCCGATGCGATCGTGAACTGGATCAAGTTCGGCCATGCCGCCCGCATCGCCGCGGACGGATTCCGGGTGATCATGCCCGACCTTCGTGCACACGGGCAAAGCGGCAAGCCCCATGGCGAGCAATTCTATCCGCGAGGCGTTCTCGCGCGCGATCTTCGCGAGCTCATCGCCCGGCTCGAGCTCGGGGAATTCGATCTCGGCGGCTTCTCGCTCGGCGCTCGAACGACCGTCGAGGCGGTCGGGGAGGGACTCGTTCCAAGGCGGGCCGTGCTTGGCGGAGCTGGACTTGAGGGCCTGCGCAACTGGAAACGGCGCAAGACCTTTTTTCTCGATGCGATCGCCCTGTTCGACACGGTCAAGCGAGGCGATCCGCATTGGCTTTCGATCCAATTCATGAAGAGCCAGCGGGTCGACCGGGTCGCGGCGGCACATCTGCTCGAAAGCTTTGAAGATGCCTTCATGACCTGGCTCGAGGCGTTCACCATGCCGACGCTGGTGGTGTGCGGGGACCAGGACGACGACAATGGCTCGGCCGAAGAGCTTGCGAACGTGCTTCCGAATGCGATCTTCGAGGAGGTGCCGGGAACGCATATGAGCTCCGTGACGAAGCCGCAGCTGGGCGAGGCGATCGCAAATTTCCTGAGCGGATGAGAAGAGGGCGCCCCGTGAGGAGCGCCCCAATCCGACCCGCCGCTGAGGCGCCTATGCGCTCTTGCCGGTTTCCTTGAGCGTCAGCGCTTCTTCGGAAATCTCCGCCTGGCTGCGTCGGCGCCCACGACCCCTGGAGGATGAGCTTGCCATGAAGCTCTCTCCGGAATTGCTGTCGTCGGTGCCGAACTCGCTTTCGGAGCTTGAGCCTTCGCGCCAGTCGCTGATCTGGTCCGCGAGATTGCTGATCTGGTCGCTGATCTGATTGCGCCGCGACCACAGGAACACGCCGGCGGCAACCGCGCCGCCGACGGCTGCTGCCGTGGTCAGCGGATTGTCACGGGCCGTACTCATCACGCCGCTATACTGATTGCGGCCCTCGGGATTGTTGTTCCGTCCACCGCGTCCGCGGTTGCCACCACGATTTCCGCCACGATTGCCTGTTGCCATTTCACGCTTCTCCTACTGAATGTGCGGAAACAACGCGCCGCGGCAGCTGGCGTTTCGACTCATCGGCAGCGTGAGGCGGATTGGCGATAGGCGGTCAGGCGGTTGCCAGCTGATCCAGCATATTTTCCGCGCTGGACGCGCGATATTCACCGGGAGCCTCGATATTGAGCTGCTCGACGACGCCGTCATCGACGATCATCGAATAGCGTTGCGAGCGCCTGCCCATGCCGAACTTGCTCGCGTCCATCCCGAGGCCGGTCGCCTCGGCGAATTCGCCGTTGCCGTCGGATAGCATGGTTATGTCCTCGCTTCCGTCACGCTGGCCCCAGGCCGCCATCACGAACGGGTCGTTGACGGAGATGCACGCGATCTCATCCACGCCTTTACCTTTGAGCTCGCTCGCCTTTTCGACGTACGAGGGGAGGTGACGCGCGGAGCAGGTTGGCGTGAATGCGCCGGGCACGGCGAAAAGCGCGACCCTCTTGCCCGCAAAGAATTCGCCGGTTGTCGTCGGCTTCGGCCCATCGGCGGACCCAATGGTCATCGCCACGTCGGGCAGACGGTCGCCCACTTGAATCGTCATCAGCTATCTCCTTCGCGTCAGGCGAAACGGCAGATAGGCCCGGCGTATGACACCCTCAAGTATTGCCCGCCGCGCTGCAGCGTCCCATTGTCGCAGCGATGGTGGATCCGCCGACTTTCCTGTCCGGCAAATTGTTGCTGGCGATGCCCGGGATGTCCGATCCCCGGTTCGAGCGCGCGGTGATCGCCATGTGCATCCACGACGAGAATGGCGCGATCGGCATCGGCATCGGTCACAAGCGCGCGGGGATCACCTTCCGCGGCATGCTTCGTCAGCTCGAGCTGGAGCCGGGCGAGGCGCCCGATTGCGCGGTTCACCACGGCGGACCTGTCGAGCCGGGCCGCGGGTTCGTCCTCCATTCGACCGATTGGGGAGGGCAGGACAGCGTCCAGGTGAACGGTCAGAACGGAGAGATCTTCGCAATGACCGGCACGATCGACGTGCTCAAGGCGATCGCCGAAGGGCGCGGTCCGTCGCGCTGGATCGTCGCGCTTGGCTACGCCGGCTGGGGCGAGGGCCAGCTTGACGAGGAAATGACCCGGCACGGCTGGTTCGCTGCGGGCGCTGGCTCCGGAATCCTGTTCGACACGCCCACCGACGAGCGCTGGGCCGCCGCATTCAAGGCGGAAGGGATCGATCCGCGGCTGTTGGGGAGCGAGACCGGCGTCGCCTAATTCGCGAGTTCGCCGAGCTCCTCGATCAGCGGGCCCAGGAACTGGCGGTAAGCACTTGCCGAGCCGATACTGTCGCGATTGACGGGCCGGCGGACCTGCTCGCTGCTCGGCGTGGCAACGGCATCTGTGGATAGATGGAAGTCGAGGCAGGCCGGCTCATAATCCAGCCCCAGGAAGTCGAGCATTCTCCGGGTCTGCCCTTCGAGATCCGTAACCAAATCCTCGTAGCGCACGGTTATGATTCCGCCTGGCGATGCGGCGTCGATCGCCTCCATGAATCGCACATAGTCGCGGTAGTAGCGCGCGAGATGGCGCTGATCGTTCGTGAATGCGTCCCCGAGCGTCTTGTACGCGGACCAGCAACAGTCGAGCGCATCGCGGCGAACGTCGATGATCCGGGCATTCGGAAGCATCAGGCGGATAAGGCCGGCATTGAGCCAGTTGGAATTGAACTTGTCCACGAAACGCGGCTTGTCCGTCCGCCGGAATTCCCGCGCGCTTTCGAGATACCATTGCGCCATTCTCGTCAGATCGGCGGGGAGTGAAGTGGGCCCAGCGGAATCGCCCGCGGCGCGCCGATGCTCTTCGAGGGCGTCGACGAGGTGGGGCATCACCTGTAGCTCGCCTGCGGCCTCGATCTCCGAATGGCGTCCGAGGATCCGCTCCGTGAGCGTGGAACCGGACCTCGGCATCCCGACGATGAAGATGGCGGACCCGTCCGGATCCCCATCTGCGCTTCGTCGTTCGAATAGCTGGGGGGTGAATTCGGCAATCGCCCGATCGACTTGGGCGCTTATCCGCTCCGGGTCATAAGGATGCTCGAGGGCGCGTAGCCGTTTTACCTCGGCAAGTAGGTTGAAGGCCTCTTCGTGCTCGCCCTGGCGGTCATGAACGATCGACAGCGCGATTTTCAGAAGCTGGGCATCGCTTGGCGAAAGATCATTGCGGCCGAGCGATTCTCGAATTCGAGCGACGTCGGAGTCGTCCAGCCCCTCGGGAAAGTAATAAGCGAGAGTCCACCACGCGGTGCCGGCGTCCGGGAAACGATCGACGATCTTGCGAAGCATCTCGAGGCTTTCGCTCCGTCGGCCGGCGACGCGCACGGTCTGCGCAAGCCTGATCGACAGCTCGCGGTCGTCCGGATCAGCGCTCAACAACCGTCCGTAGAGATCGCAAGCTTCAGCGTAATCGCCGGTTTGCGCTCGCAGGTCGGCGAGATAGCGGAGCGCGGCAGGCTCGCTGGGCGCTCTCTTCAGAAGCGCTCCAACGGCTGCAATCGCCTCGCGCATCCTCAGTTGCTCCGCGAGGCATTGGGCCAGCAAGATTGAAGCGCGCGGAAAGGCGGGGGCTCGCTCCACGACCGTCCGCAATATTTGCTCGGCGTCGATATATTTGCGGAGGCTCGCGTATGCCTCGGCGAGGATTGTGCGCGCCAGCATGTCGTCGGGATGATGGCGCAGATATTGCTCCGCCAGCGTCTTGGACTCGATTGCGCGGCCGGACTGCCTGGCCTCGACAGCCTGATTCAGCGGCGGTGCGAGGCCGAACCTTATGGCGTTGAGCTCGGCCTGTTCCGCTTCACCGTGGCGCCCCAGGATACGGCATGCTTCCGCCACCAAACGAAAAGCGCGCGGGGCGGGGCGCTCGGCGGCGATCGATCGAGCGCGCTCCAGTGCTGCCTCCGGCTCGGTGGGTAGCAGCCTCGCGATTTCACGGAGCTCGTGCTCGAACTGCCGGCCAGGTGCGCCAGACGCGCTGTAGTTTGACGTCACTGCACAGCCACCGATTGCATCCGAGTGCCGAAGCATAGCCCGTCGACGCAGCGACGCCAGCCACTGCATCCCTCGCGTCCGCAGCCGGACGCCCCTTCGTCGACCTGGCACCCGTGTTCGTCGAAGTGCAGACATTACCTAAAGATGGATGTTGCATGACTACGACAGTGCTGCGGCAATCATGCCCGCCAGACGGCGGCGCGATTGTCAGCCGCACGCGAGAGGGGTTAGCTTTCGTTAATCAGGGGAGATGCGTATGAGGCTGTGTTCGACTGCGCCGCAATATTTGCTGACCACGTCGGCGGCGGCAATCGCTTTGGTACTTGGATCGCCGGCCTTGGCCGCGACGACGGGAAGCAGCGGGCAGCCGACCCCAGCGACCCCGCAGACCGACTCTCCAGTCGAACCGACGCCGACGCCAACCGATGAAGCAACGCAGCCGTCGTCGACCAATCTTTCCGCCGAGAACGCGCTGAAGCCGGCGGGCGAAGCCATCGTCGTCACCGGATCGCGCATTCGTCGCCCCGATTTCAACACGCCGAACCCGATGGTGTCGATCGGATCGGACCAAGTCGAACGGTCGGGCACGACGAACCTCACGCAGTTCCTGACCGGCTTCCCTGCGCTCCAAGGTTCCTCGGGCTCCGACCTCAACAGCGGCAACAACGCGGCGATCGGCGCGACCGGCCTCAATATCCTCAACCTGCGCAACCTCGGCGTCCAGCGCACGCTGGTGCTCGTCGACGGGCGCCGTCACGTCGCGGCGATCCCCGGCTCACAGGCGGTGGACATCAACACCATCCCTCAGGACCTGGTGGAGCGCGTCGACATCCAGACCGGCGGCGCTTCGGCCATCTATGGCGCCGACGGCGTCAGCGGCGTCGTCAACTTCGTGATGAAGAAGGACTTTGAGGGAGTCACGATCCGCGGTCAGGACGGCATTAGTCAGGAGGGCGACGCGGGCCAGAGGCTAATCGCCGTCACGGCCGGCCACAATTTCGCGGACGGCCGGGCAAATGTGTCGTTCGCGTTCGAGCATGGCGAAGAGGATCGGCTAAACCACCTCGATCGCAAGCGGCTCGCCGGTGCGAATGCGGTCGGCTTCTACGAGAATCCGAACGACCCGGAGATGACGGACCCCGGCAGCTTCACTGGCGGACCCGACAACGGCATCCCCGACTATGTGCCGTTGAAGGACGTCCGCTATTTCGACACTGCTCGCCAGGGCGGTATCGACGTCGATTTCGACGGCTTTCCCGACTATCTGGTCGACCCGAGCGGTACGCTCGTGCCGTTCGTCGGTATTTTCAACGGCGCAACCTTCGTTCCGCCGTTCGAGATGCAGGGCGGCAACGGAACGCTCGTTTCCGATTACAACGGCGACCTGCTGCCCAAGATCAACCGCAACATCTTCAATGTTCTCGGCCATTTCGATGTGTCGCCCGCGCTGTCGTTCTTCGCGGAAGGCAAATATGCCAGAACAAAGTCCTTCACCGTCAGCCAGCCGACGTGGGACTATTACCTGCTGATGCAGCCGGACAACCCGTTCATCACGCCGGCGATCCGCGCTGTGATGGATCCCGATTTCGGCTTCCTGCTTAACCGAGACGATTTCGATTTCGGCCAGCGCGGCGAAGACATCACCCGCCAGACCTGGCGCGGCGTCGCCGGCGCTAGGGGCGATGTCGGCACCCATGCCAATTACGAAGTGAGCTTCGACTACGGCAAGACCAAGTCGGTCAACCATTACGTCGACGATATCCTGAGCGATCGCTTCTATGCCGCGATCGACGTAGTCACCGATCCGGCCACCGGGCAGCCGACCTGCCGCGTGAACCTCGACCCGACCTGGACGCCGTATCAGCCGTATGCCTACGTCAAGACGATCATTCCGCCGACGACCTTCCAGCCCGGTCAGTGCGTCCCGCTGAACCTGTTCGGCGAGGGTGCACCGAGCCAGGCCGCGCTCGACTTCATCACCGCCGACACGACGGACCGGTCAACGATCACCCAGAAGGTACTTTCCGGAAGCTTCTCGGGCGATCTCGGTGCGCTGTTCGAGTTCCCGGGCGGCGGCGATCTCGGTTACGCGTTAGGTGCCGAATACCGGAAGGAAACCAGCAGCTTCATCGCCGATCCGCTGGCGCAGCAGGGGCTCACCTTCGGCAACCAGCTCAACAACGATCATGGCTCGTTCGACGTGAAGGAAGCCTTCGGAGAAGTAAGAGCGCCGATCTTCACCCACCAGCGTTTTGCGGATCGTCTGGAGGTAGGTGCGGCGGCCCGCGTCTCCGATTATTCGACGATCGGCTCGACCTTCGCCTGGAAGGTCGACGGTAGCTACGCGCCGGTTCGCGACATCCAGTTCAATGCGACCTACTCGAAGGCGGTTCGCGCCCCGAACATCTCGGAATTGTTCGCGGGGCAATCGCAAACCTTCCAGTTCCTCACTCCGGACCCCTGCGACTTCAACCAGCAATCGTCGGGCTCGTCCTTCAGGAAGCAGAACTGCATAACTCTGCTGACGGCCCTGGGCGCCAATCCGGCGACCTACCAGGACACCCGGCCCGTAAACCTTTCCGGAACCGTGGAAGGGAATACCGATCTCACCGAGGAAACGGCCAAAACGCTGACCTTCGGCATGCAGCTGCAACCGCGCTTCATTCCAGGCCTGACGGCGCGTGCCGACTGGTACGACATCAAGCTGAAGAACGCGATCAACACGGCAACGCTAACCCAGCTGGCGGCCTTGTGCGTCGATCAGCCGACGCTCGACAATGTGTTCTGCGGTTTGGTCCAGCGCTCGCAGGGCGACCAGCCGGACATCAACGCCGACGCCGGCAACGTGATCGGCTACACGCTGCAGCCATTCAACGTTTCGCAATTCCGTACCAGCGGCCTCGATGTGAACGTCAATTACCGGCGGAACACCTCAATCGGCCTCTTCAACTTCAACCTGATCGGCAACTACCTGAAGCGGCTCGAGTTCATCGCGACGCCTGGCGCCGATGTCACGCAAGAGCGCCTCGATTCCTTGTTCCGTGCACCGAAATATACCGCGAAGGGCGACCTGACCTGGTCCAAAGGCAAAGTCACGCTCAACTACGGCTTGCTCTATTGGTCGAGGACGCTCCGCTACAGCCCGCAGACTTACATCGACCAACCGGATTACGTCGATCCGAAGTACAAGTGGCTGAAGGCGAAGTGGGAGCACAGCATCTACGGCAAGCTCGCAATCAACGAGAAGTTCGACGTCTACGGCGGCGTCAACAACCTTTGGAACCAGAAGCCGGATATCGGCACACAGTCGTATCCGGTCGATTCCATCGGACGCTTCTTCTACTTCGGCGCCAGGGTGAACCTTAAGCCGTTCGACTAGGGTTTGAGGGTGCTCGCGTTTTCGTGAGCACCCCGCCGCCTTTCGGATGCGGCGAGTGCACATATAAAGATTTCTTTATATTTGCTTTGGCGGGGCTCTGCCGCTAGGGGGCAGCTGCGCGCTCGAGGAGCGCCTACTCGCATCAATCATCCGGAGATTTTCGACGTGGCGACGCAGGCTGAAACCCGTTTCAACGACTTTGTCGTGAAGGACCTCGGCCTCGCCGACTTCGGCCGCAAGGAGATCGAGATCGCCGAAACCGAGATGCCGGGGCTGATGGCATTGCGCCAGGAGTTCGGCACGTCGAAGCCGCTGAGCGGAGCGCGCATCACGGGCTCGCTCCATATGACGATCCAGACGGCGGTGCTGATCGAAACGCTTGTGGCGTTGGGCGCCGAAGTGCGCTGGGCGAGCTGCAACATCTTCTCGACGCAGGATCATGCCGCCGCGGCGATCGCAGCGCGCCACCTCCCGGTGTTCGCGATCAAGGGCGAAACGCTCGAGGATTACTGGAACTATGTCGTCCGAATCTTCGACTGGGGACGCGACACGACCTGCAACATGATCCTCGACGATGGCGGCGACGCGACCATGTTCGCTCTTTGGGGCTATCGCGCCGAGCAGGGCGAGGAACTGTTCACGCCCTCGAACGAGGAAGAGGAAATTTTCGTCGCGACCTTGAAGCGCTTCCTCGCCGAGCGTCCCGGCTATCTCACCAGGACCGTCGAGGCGATCAAGGGCGTGTCGGAAGAGACGACGACCGGAGTCCACCGTCTCTACGACCTCGCGAAGAAGGGCAAGCTCCCGTTCCCGGCGATCAACGTCAACGACAGCGTCACCAAGTCGAAGTTCGACAATCTCTACGGCTGCCGCGAGAGCCTGGTCGATGCGATCCGCCGCGCCACCGACGTGATGCTGGCGGGCAAGGTCGCCTGCGTCGCGGGCTTCGGCGACGTCGGCAAGGGCTCCGCCCAATCGCTGCGCAACGGCGGCGCGCGAGTCATCGTCACCGAGATCGATCCGATCTGCGCGCTGCAGGCGGCGATGGAAGGCTATGAGGTCGTGACGATGGAGGACGCAGTCAAACGCGCCGACATCTTCTGCACCGCGACCGGCAACATGGACGTGATCACGCTCGATCACATGCGGGCGATGAAAAACATGGCGATCGTCTGCAACATCGGCCACTTCGACAGCGAGATCCAGATCGGTGCGCTCGCCAACATGAAGTGGACCGAGATCAAGCCGCAAGTCGACGAGGTCGAGTTCCCGGACGGCAAGAAGATCATCGTCCTGTCAAAGGGCCGCCTGGTAAACCTCGGCAACGCCACGGGCCACCCGAGCTTCGTGATGAGCTCGAGCTTCACCAACCAGGTGCTCGCGCAGATCGAGCTTTGGACCAAGTCCGACGAGTACAAGAACGACGTCTACGTGCTTCCTAAGCACCTCGACGAGAAGGTCGCCCGGCTCCATCTCGAGAAGCTCGGCGTGAAGCTGACGACGCTGACCGAGAAGCAGGCGACTTATATCGGCGTACCGGCCGACGGACCGTTCAAGCCGGACCATTACCGCTACTGATTATTGAAGATAATACGAAAAGTCGTGCACACGACACGCCGATGAATGTTGCATTAATGCTACATCGGCGAGAATTCACTACCTTTCGATAAGCCATTCAGTTGTCAGGGTTCCAGCGGTCTTTAAGGCATTCCCATCAGTTTGGAGGGGGAATCCTTAAAATGCGTCTTTTATCAGTTGCTTCCCGATTCACCGTATCTGCTTCGGTGATCGCCTTCGGCGCGGCCTGGGCAAGCCCGGCCTTCGCCCAAAGTCCGAATCCCGTCACTCCAACGGAAGCCCAGCAATGCTCCAAATTGCCGACCGAGCAGGAGCGCGCGCTTTGCATCCAAGGCACGGCCCAGCCGGAAGGCACCGCCGATCAATCAGGCGACATCGCCACGATTCCGCCGCAGCAGGCTGCAAAGAACAAGGCTCAATCTGGCCAGATCGTGATCACCGGCTCGCGCATTCGCACGAGCCCGTACACCAGCCCTGATCCGGTCACCGTCATTAATCCCGAACTCGAACTGAAGGGGGGCGCGAGCAGCACCGCCGAGATCCTTCAGACGAACCCCGTTGCTGCCGGCTCGTTCCAGCTGTCTGACACCGTTACCGGCGGCAACTTCCTCTTCTCTGGTGCGGATGGCGGTCCGGGCGCCGAATCCTTGTCACTGCGCGGCCTCGGTGCCGATCGCACGCTGATTCTGGTCAACGGACGCCGCGCCGGCCCGGCGGGTGTCCGTGGCTCCGTCGCCGCCTTCGACCTCAACGTGCTTCCGAGCGTGCTCATCCAGTCGATCGACATTTTGAAGACTGGTGCGTCGTCGATCTACGGCTCGGACGCGGTTGCCGGCGTTGTGAACATCCATACGAAGACGGCAACCAACGGCATCGAGCTTCGCGGTTTCTCATCCTTTCCCTTCGATTCCGGTGGCGAAAGCCAGGACATCAGCGCCGCATGGGGCAAAGAGTTCGGCGGCCGCGGCCACATCATGGTCGCGGTGGACTATAACCGCCAGGACCGCTTGAAGCGCGGTGACCGCGATTACCTGAATTGCGGGCATGAGAATTTGTTCGACGAGGATGGAAACCGCATGGATGTAGTGGACCCGCGCACGGGCAAGCCACGCTGCGTCGGTCCCATCCAGAACATGATTCTGGTCCCGAACCTGTTCGGTATCGGGTTCCCGACGACCCCGAACGGCAATCCTTACGACGTCGTCCAGCCGATCACTCCGGGCAGCCGCCTCGACGAGTTCCTCCCGCCCATCAACGATCCCAACCTGGGATTCGTCGCTCCGGGATTCATCGGCGTGCCGGACTTCTGCTCTCAGCTCATCGATCCGACGACTGGTTTGCGTCGATCGGCGACTCCGGCAGATTTTGCTCTCTGCAACACGGGTCTCGGACTGGAAAACCAGTTTAGCAGGCTCAACTCACAGGCAGACGTGATCCCGCAGTCTTCGCGGGCGACGTTCTGGGCTGACGGATCGTACGAAATCACCGACAACGTCGAGGCGTACGGCGAGCTTTTGTACAACCGCCGCAAGTCGGACTTCAACAGCGCTCGGCAGCTCTTCTTCCTGATGTTCCCGCACAGCGACTATGGAGCAGGCGTCGTCCCCGCGCTTTGCGATCCGACGGTTAACAATTGCAGCCCCGATGAGGCTGGCGATCCGCTAAACAATATCAGCGGTGTCGTCGCGCTTGAGCCGGTGATCGAAATACCGACCGGCAACCAGACCGACGTCAAATACACCCGTGGCGTCGTCGGCCTGCGAGGAGATATCGGTAACAGCTTCCTGGCGGGCAACTGGCACTACGATACGTCGTACCAGCACAGCAAGTCGGACGGCGACTACACGCAAGCCATCGTCTTCAAGGATGCGGTGGATTCTCAGGAGCTTCGCACGCATCTGTGCGCGGGGACGACTACGGCGATCCGCCACGTCCCGTGCATGGACATTAACTGGTTCGATCCGCGAATTCTGGCCGGCGACTTCACTCCGGCCGAGAAGGCGTTCCTGTTCGGCGAGGATACCGGCAACACCACCTATAAGCAGGGAACCTTCGAGGGGAGCGTGAGCGGAGATGTGGTCAACCTCCCCGCGGGACCGCTCGGCCTCGCATTGGGTGTTCAGTGGCGCCGCGATTCCATTGACGACACGCCCGGCCCGATCACGGCGTCGGGCAACGTCTGGAATTCTAGCGTCTCCGATCCAACCAGGGGGCACGAGATCACCAAGGAGGCTTTTGGCGAAGTCCAGGTTCCGTTGATCAAGAACACGCCCTTTATCCAGGACCTCAATTTTTCGGGCGCAGCGCGTCTAACCGACGTTGAAGCTGTGCGAGCCGAAGACGGCTTTTCGCAGAAGAGTAACGGGAACTGGACGTACAAGCTCGGCCTCAACTGGCAAACGAACGAGTGGCTGCGCTTCCGCGCGACGGTGGGTACATCCTACCGAGCGCCGGCGCTGTTTGAGGAATTTCTCGGCAACACCACCAGCTTCATTGACCAGCGGAACATCGACCCGTGCATCAATTATGGCCAAGGAGTTGCCACCGGCACAACTACGCAGCGTGTCGCGGATCGTTGCGCCGCGCTGGGCATTCCTGACGACTATGGAGGAGCCGGCCAATCGGCGGTTTCCGTCGCCGGCGGCGGTATCGGTGTCCTCGAGCCTGAAACGTCGAAGGCCAAGACGTTCAGCGTCGTCGTTACGCCGCTCGAGGGCCTTTGGAGCGGCAATCGCTTTAGCATCGCCGTTGACTATTTCGATATCGATGTGAAGGGCGAGATCGCTCAGCTCGGTGCCGGCAACATCGTCGACCAGTGCTTCAAGTCGAACAATTATCCGAACGATCCCATTTGCAGTCTTTTCGACCGCAATCCGGGGACGGGTCCGGACCCGTTCAACATCACCGAGGTGCGCGATTCGTACATCAACATCAACGAAGAGCGTAACCGCGGCATCGACCTAACTGGTCAGATGACCCAGGACTTCGGCGAGTGGGGCAAGTTCGCTGCATTGGCGCAGATGACCTGGTCGATCGAAGACCGGACGCAGCTGTTCGTGGGTGGCAACCAGTCGTTCGAAGGCACTGACGGCGAACCCAAGTGGGTCGGTGACTTCAAGTTCACCTGGGACAAGGGTCCGTGGTCGCTGTTCTGGGGCATCAATGTGATCGGCGGAACGTCGAATGAACAGATACTGCGCGACAATTTCGGCGACATCTGCATCCACAGCAATCTTCGCAACGGAACAGTGTGCCCGATCTATCGCCTGAAGCCGCAGTTCTATCATGACGTTTCGGTCACTCGGAATATCGGCGATCGGTACCAGTTCATCGTCGGCGTTAGTAACCTGTTCAACAACAAGCCGCCGGTTGTTTCGAACGCCGATGCTGTAATCTCGTCGCTCGGCAATTCCGCTTACGAGACGAACTACGACCTGATTGGCCGCCGCGCTTTCGTCAGCGTCAGGGCAAAATTCTAGGTCCCGGACAGCAGATTCGAACGAGTAGAAAGGCTTACAATGAAGAGACTCTTGTTGGTTGCACCTTTGCTGGCCGGTGTTGCTGCAGTTCCTGCAAATGCGCAGCCCCTTGGCCTCACCGGCCGCGCCGAATTGCGCGCGGGCTATGATGAAGTTCGTCCGAAGATCTCGATCTTCGACGAGCAGTTCACCAACCACTTCGGCGTTCACGGCGTCGATTATGGCGCGGAAGTAGGTGCCGACTTCGGGATTGCGAATGCGATTTCCCTGGGCGCTTATGCTGGTGTTGATTCGTCGAGCGTTGACGGGTGCGTGCACGACATCATTCCGGAGTTCGGTGTCGCCGCCGACAAGGGATGTGTCGATGCAGGCATGGGATATACTGCAGGCCTTCGTGCTGGTTTCGACCCTGGCGGCGGCTTGATCTACGTGAAGGGCGGCTATTCACACGCCAAGATTGATGTGACGTACACCTGCATCAACGAGGACGCGTGCGGGGGGAATGACCTCGACCTGCTTCACACCCACGGCGGCGTGGGCGGTTGGCACGTCGGCGCCGGCCGCGGAACTCAACATAGGCCACACCTCTACGTCAAGGCCGAGTACGTCCACACGCAGTACAAGAAGATGTTCTCGGATCTTGCTGATGCGGCTGACACCGACCGCAGCAACCTCACTAGGGAGCAGGTCTTGCTCGGCGTCGGCCTGCGGTTCGGGGGAGCGAGTGCTCCGCCGCCTCCCCCGCCGCCTCCGCCGCCTCCGCCGCCAGTTCCGGCGACGCAGACTTGCCCGGACGGAACGGTGATCGATGCGGCCGCGGCCTGTCCGGCGCCGCCACCACCTCCTCCGCCCCCGCCGCCCGCTCCGGTCGAGCGCGGTGAGCGCGGCTAAAGCATTCATCCCGAACCAATTGGGAAGAGACCAAGGGTTGGAGAGCGCATCCTCTCCAACCCTTTGTTTTGCCTTCAGCTACGCATATGAAATGGCGATGGGCGAGGGGGCTGACGCGTGGGCGGACTGGCGACGACGGGCGTGATCGCCGCGGCGCTCGCCGCGCTCTGGATCTGCATCGCCGCAGCGCTGTCCTTTGCAGCGGCTCGCCGCTTTCGTGTCGCGCAGCAAGTGCTGAGCGCGGCGCGGGCAAACGCGACCTTGCTCGACATTTCGCCCGCGCGCCCGGTGGTGGTGCGCAGCGACGGCCGGATCGAAGCCGATCATAGCCTGCTCCGGGAGCTCGGTCTCACTTCGTCGCCGAAGGTCATTTCCGATCTCAACGGGAGCGATAATGGCATCGACGCTGACGATCTCGCGGCCCTGGCGGGAGAAATCGAAACGGCGAGGGCGACTGCAACCCGCATCGCTGCCAAGGTCCGGGTAGCGGGCTCATCGCGCGTGCTCGAGGTTAGAGGCGGTCCGGCGCCGGCGCCGGAGCCTCCTGGGACCCTTTTGCTGTGGTTCTTCGACATGAGCGTGGGCGAAGAGGAGCGCGCCCGGCTCGCACTTCGTCTTCGGCAGACCGAAGCGGCGCTCAATTCCTTGACGCACCTGATCGAAGCCGCTCCCTTCCCGATGTGGTACCGCGGACCCGATCTGAAACTTGGCCTCGTCAACAGCGCGTTCGTCCATGCTGTAGAAGGCAAGGATGCCCAGGACGTGATCGAACGCTCGGCCGAACTGGTCGACGCACAGGGCGCGGACAGCGCGGCGGCGATCGCTCGCGAGGCGCAGGAGGGCGGCCGGATCGTCTCCCGGATGCAGCCGGCGATCATCCATGGCGACCGGAGAATGCTGAGGATCGTCAACGTGCCCCTGTCGACGGGCGCCGTCGCAGGCTTCGCGGTCGACATCCAGGACCTGGAGGACGCGCGGTCGGAGCTCGCGCGGCATCGCGAATCGCAGCGCGAGCTCGCCGACCGGATGACCGCCGGAACGGCCCAATTCGAAGCGGACCGGACGCTCAGCTTCTTCAACCGGCCGTTCGCGATGATGAGTCAGCTCGACCCTGACTGGCTTGCCGAAAAGCCCGAGTTCGATCGTCTGATCGACCGCATGCGCGACAATCAGCGGCTGCCCGAAGCGCGCGACTTCCCGTTGTGGAAAGAGGAGCGGCGTAACTGGTTCACCAGCGCGGACGAGGTGATTGAGGAAGAGTGGATGCTCCCCGGCGGCGATCATCTTCGGGTCGTCGCGCAGCCGCTTCCAGACGGCGGCTTGCGGCTGTTTCTCGAGGATCGGACCGAACAGCTGAGGCTCGCCTCCGCGCGCGATACCCTGCTTCGCGTTCGAGCCGCGACCTTCGACAATCTCTTCGAGGCAATCAGCGTTTTCGCGAGCGATGGGCGTCTCTATTTGTGGAATCGCCGCTTTCTCGAGGATTGGGAGCTCGACGAGGAATGGCTCTCGACCCACCCGAGAGTCGACGAGCTGGTTCCGGCAATGGCGCGCAAGCTGGTCAATCCGACTGCTGCCGCCCAGATCCGGGAGATGGTCCGTCAAACGACTAATGAACGCCAGTCGGCGAGCGGGCGGATCTCGATGACCGACGGACGTCATTTTCAGTTTGCGGCGGTGCCGCTTCCGGACGGCAATGCCCTCTTCACCATGGTCGACGTCACCGATTCAACGCGCATCGAAGCGGCGCTGCGCGAGCGCGCCAAGGCCCTCGAGGAAGCGGACCGGGTGAAGACGGACTTCGTCGCCAACATGAGCTACGAGCTGAGGACTCCGCTGACCTCGATCGGCGGCTTCGCCGAGCTGCTGGGCGGCGGCTATGCAGGCGACCTTACGGTCAAGGCCAAGGATTATGTCGGAGCGATCCTCGAATCCGTGGAGCGCCTCTCGAACTTGATCAACGACGTCCTCGATCTCACCACCGGCGACACGCGCGGCGTGGCCCTGGAAAAGGAACGTGTTGACGTCGCCGGGCTGTGCAAGGCGGCCGCGGATACAGCCAAGTCGCGGGCGTCAGAGAAAGGGCAAAAGCTGGACGTCGAGATCGCGGCTTCGACCGGCCACGTATTCGGGGATGCCCGGCGGCTTCGCGAATCCGTCGAGCACGTCCTTCAGAATGCGATCGGCTACAGCGACCGGAAGGGCCGGATCACGCTCAGCGCCGAGGGCGACAAGAAGCAGGCGGTGATCCGGGTCAGCGACAATGGGCCGGGCATTTCAGCGGATGATTTGCCGCGCGTTTTCGACCGCTTTCACCGAGTCAACGAGACCGGTTTCCGGGGTGAGGCTGCCCTCGGGCTGGGTCTGCCACTCACCCGCCAGTTCATCGAAGCGCACGGCGGTACGGTTGGGCTGGAATCGAAGAAGGGTGAGGGCACGACGGTGACCCTGACCATCCCGCGCGGCTCGAGATGAACCTCGCCGATGAGAAGGACACGACGCGGGTGGGCGCGCATCTCGCTGCCGTTGCCGAGCCGGGAGACGTGATCACGCTGTCGGGGCCGCTGGGCGTCGGCAAGACGGCGCTCGCGCGCGGATTCATCTTTGGCCTCGGCCATGGCGGCGATGTGCCGAGCCCGAGCTTTGCGATCGTGCAGCCTTATGATGAGCTCGAGCCGCCCGTGTGGCACGTCGATCTCTACCGGATCGAGGAACCGTCGGAGATCGACGAACTCGGCCTCGATTCGGCGTCCGACGCCGTTCTTCTCGTCGAATGGCCAGAGCGCGCGGGCACCGGCGCGTGGCCGGAAGCGCTCGCCCTGTCGCTCGACTTCGGAAAGAACGGCGAGAGAATCTTGACAGCCAAGGTGCCCCGGTCATGGGAAGGGCGATGGCCTCCACGATGACACCACCTGCCCATGCTCCTGAATTCCTTGCGGCTTCGGGCTGGGGAGGGGCGGAGATCCTGCCTCTCGCCGGTGACGCCTCGTTCCGGCGCTACTTTCGGGTCGTAGCGGGGGATCGCTCGGCGGTCCTCATGGACGCGCCGCCCCCCCACGAGGACCCGCGTCCGTTCATTGCGGTGGCAGAGTGGCTCGCATCGGTCGGTCTGAGCTCGCCGCAAATCCTTGCGCGCGATCTGGAAAAGGGGCTCCTTCTGCTCGCCGACTTCGGCGATTGGCGCCTGCGCGAATTCCTCGACGAAGATCCGGCACGCGAAATCGAGCTGTACGAGCTTGCAACCGACGTGCTGGTCCACTTGCACCAGCACACGCCGATGCCCGGCCTCAAGCCTCATGGGCTCGATCAATGGCTGGAGGAGCTGAAGCTTTTCACCGATTGGTATTGCCCCGCCGTCGGCGCCGAGGTGGATGAGAAATCTTACGTTGCGGCGTGGAGGGAGGTCCTGGAGCCGGTCGAGAATGACGGCATGAGCCCAGTCACCGTACTTCGCGACTATCATGCCGAGAATGTGATGCTCGTCCAAGGGCGCCACGGCGTTGCGCACTTCGGCCTTCTCGATTTCCAGGACGCGCTCGCCGGCCATCCAGCCTACGATCTCGCCTCGGTGCTCGAGGATGCGCGCCGCGACGTCCCCCCGGCAGTCGAGCGAGTCATGATCGAGCGGTACGTCGCGGCAACCGGCCACGGGGAGGTCTTCGAGCGGGCTTATTGGGCACTCGCTGCACAGCGTAACACGCGCATCCTGGGAGTCTTCACTCGCCTGTGGAAGCGCGACGACAAGCCGCACTACCGCCGCTTCCAGCCGCGCATGTGGGGCTTGCTCGAGCGCGATCTCGCCCAGCCGCATCTCGCGCCGGTCCGCGCCTGGTACGACGCCAACGTCCCGCCCCAGCATCGCCGCGACCCGTGGATGCAGCCAGCGTGAGCCAGGCCAAGCGTGCACTGCGTCTTCGCGCGGAGGTGCCGGCCGAAGTGCCTGCGACCGCGATGATCATGGCTGCCGGTCTGGGCAAGAGAATGCGGCCGCTGACGGCGACAAGACCGAAGCCGCTGATTGAGGTCGGCGGAAAGGCGCTGCTCGACCACGTGCTCGAGAAGCTGCGTTTGGCGGGCGTGAAAAAGGTGGTGGTCAACGTCCACTATCTCGCTGAGGCGCTCGAAGCCCACCTCATGAGCCGCGCCCATGGGCTCGAGGTCATCATTTCCGACGAACGCGACCTGCTGCTGGAGACGGGCGGGGGCCTCGTCAAAGCAGCGCCGTTGATCGACAGCGATCCGTTCCTCGCCCTGAACAGCGATAACTTGTGGATCGATGGACCGGCGGACACGCTGAGGCTGCTCGCCTCGCACTGGGACGGTGAAAAGATGGACGCGCTCCTGCTCCTCGTTCCCCAGGCGCGCGCGCTCAATCACAAAGGCATGGGCGATTTTCACATGGGCAGCACTGGGAGGCTTCGGCGGCGCGACCGCAGCCATGTTGCTCCGTTCGTATTCACCGGCATCCAGATCGTTTCGAAGCGGCTGCTTCGCGATGCACCCGACGGGCCGTTTTCGACCAATCTGCTCTGGGACCGCGCGATGGAGGAAGGGCGCTGCTTCGGTGCGGTTCATCAAGGCCTGTGGTTTGACGTAGGCACGCCTCAATCGATCAGGTTGACGGAAACGGCGCTCGAGAATGTCTGACCCGAAGCGGGTCGCCGTCTATTCAATCCCGTCGCACCGATCCTTCGCCGATGCGCTTGCCGAAGGGTTGATCGCGCAGTTCGGAAGGGACCCGCTGGGCCTTGCGAGGGGTCGAATCCTCCTTCCGAATAATCGTGCGGTGAGGGCCCTGACCGATGCCTTCGTCCGGGCAAGCGGCAACGGGCTGCTGTTGCCGCCACTTATCCCGGTCGGCGACCCGGAGATCGACGAGCGCATAGGGGGTGCGCTTGAGTCGCTGGATAGCGACCCTCTGCCGCCCGCCATCGATCCGACAGAACGGGTTTTGCGGCTTGCGTCGATCGTCGGGGCCGGCGGCGCGGCGGAGCGGATGCGGCTTGGCGCCGACCTCGTGCGGACGCTGGACGCCTTGCTTGTCGAAGAGATCGCGCCGGTGCGGCTCCGCCACGCGGTCAGTGAGACCAGCGAGCTTGCCAAGCATTGGGAAAAGTCGCTGGCGAAGCTCCAGCTGATCTACGAATCCTGGCCGGAGATCCTGCACGAGAGTGGGGCGGTCGACCTCGCCCAGCGCCGCAACGGCCTGCTTCGCGCGCTTGCCGATCGGTGGGAGTCGGAACCGCCGCCCGGGTTCACAGTCGCCGCCGGGATTACCACTGCGGCGCCGGCCGTTGCGGCTTTGGTCGGACGCGTCGCTCGAATGCCGGATGGAATAGTGGTGCTACCGGGCCTCTGGCTCGCCGACGTTTTTCCGAAGGCGGAATGGGACTCGCTCGGGCCGAATGAAGGCGGACGGGGAGACGCAACGCATCCTCAATTTCATCTGAAGCTGCTGCTCGATCGCCTCGGAGTCAGCCGCGAGGAGGTGCGGCGCTGGCGCTGGTCTGGGCGAGCGGCATCGCCCCCGGCGAGGACGCGTGCCGTTGCCAATGCCATGGCTGCCCCGAGCTTTTCGCATAAGTGGGGGACATTGCGACCTGCCGAGCGCCGGCTCAGCATGATCCGGCTGGCGGAGTTTCCGGATCCCGCGGCAGAGGCCCAGGCAATCGCTCTTTCGCTGCGCCAGGCACTGGAAACACCGGGGAAGACGGCAGCGCTGGTCACTCCCGATCGGCAGTTGGCAGGGCGCGTTTCGGCGCTCCTGCGACGCTGGGGAATCGCAGCCGACGACAGCGCCGGCCAGCCTTTGTCCTGCGTCGCGGCCGGCACGCTGATCCTCGGCGTAGCCTCGGCTGCTGCGGAGGAATTGGCTCCGGTCCCGTTACTGGCTCTGCTCAAGCATCCGCTTGTAGGAGGAGTTGGGGAAGACAGAGCCGATTGGCTCGAACGCGTCCGGGCGCTCGATCTCGCCTTGCGGGGACCGCGTCCGCCTGCCGGACTTGCCGGGCTCGACGCTCGTTTCGCGGAGAAGGACGCGCTGCGGAGTTGGGCCGCGATCCGCGATCGGATCGAACAGCTGAACGGTGCGCTTCGAGAGCCGGTGTCGCTATCCGATTTTGCGGCCCTCATCGCGAATGCCGCACAGGCGCTCGCCGGCGACGCGGCATGGCGCGGGCCCGATGGACTAATGTCGGCCGAATTGTTGGCTGAACTTCAATCGTCGCAATCGGCCGCCAAGCTGACGGTCACTGCGGACGACGCCGTTCCGCTGCTTCGCCAGTTGCTGGATGAACGCTCGATCCGGCCGCCCTACGGCGGCCATCCTCGAATTTCAATTTGGGGTCTGCTCGAAGCGCGGCTGCAACGGGCGGACCTGCTCGTTCTCGGCGGTCTCAACGAAGGCGTCTGGCCAGCGCTTCCGCTGCCTGATCCATGGCTTCCTCCCAAGGTCCGGGCGACCCTGGGAATGCCGACGCTGGAATTCCGGATCGGGCTCGCCGCGCATGATTTCGCGAGCGCCCTCGGCGCGCCCGAAGTACTCATCACTCGGGCAAAGCGCGACAGCCGGTCGCCGACGGTTGCTTCGCGCTTCCTCCTTCGGCTCGACGCGATCACCGGCGGCCTGCCTCGCGATCGAGTGCTGGAGCGGCTGACACGCGCGCTCGACGACCCAGGGACCTACTTACCCTCGGAGCGTCCAGCGCCATCTCCGCCGGCAGAGCAGCGGCCGGAAAGAATCTCGGTAACCTCGGTCGACAGGCTCAAGGCCGATCCTTTCGCCTTCTACGCAAACTCGATCCTGAAGCTCAGGACCGAGGATCCGGTCGATGCCGATCACACGGCTCGCTGGAAGGGCGAAGCCGTGCACAAAGTGTTCGAAGATTGGCTTCTTCACGACGAGTGCAATCCGGACAAGCTGCGGGACCGGGCGCAGCGCCTGCTTGCCGACGAAGCCATCCACCCGATGCTTCGAGCGCTCTGGGCGCCGCGTCTGCTCGAAGCGATCGACTGGATCGCGGAGATGGAGCGGGGCAACCAGGCCGAAGGACGGCGTCCGCTCAAGGCGGAGATCAAGGGCGAGGCATCGCTCTCTGGAATCCTCGTCCACGGACGCGCCGACCGCATCGACTGCCTTCCCGACGGCGGGCTTGCGATTATCGACTACAAGACCGGAAAACCTCCGTCGCAAAAGGCAGTCGACGAGGGGTTTGCACTTCAGCTTGGGTTGTTGGGATTGATCGGCCGCGCGGGCGGCTTCGAAGGCGTGCGGGGAGAACCTGAAGCATTCGAATATTGGTCGCTTCAGCGATATCGCGGGCAATTCGGAAGGTTGATGTGCCCGGGCAAGGACATGGAGCCGGGCGAGTTCCTTACCCACGCATCCACGAACTTCGCGCAGGTCGCGCAGGACTATCTCAGCGGGACGAAGCCCTTCACTGCCAAGCTCAACCCGGCTTATGCGCCATATGGCGACTACGATCAGCTGATGCGGCTCGAAGAATGGTACGGCCGCAAATGAGGCTAACGGCGCGGTTTCTTCTTGACCTTCGATGCGTAGAGCAGTGCGGCGACGATGGCGGCCGAGCCGATACCGACCGCAACCCCCGCCTTCACGAGTTTCGCCCGCCGCTCCTCGCTCGCCTTGTCGGTGTCGTCGTCCATATCGCTCATTCCCGATCCTCTATGGCGTTCGGCGCTGCTTTGGAAGCCGCATGAGCGAGCGATTCAAGGCCCTCCCGGAGCTTAAGGGGGAGCAGGCGCTCGCCGTCGATCCTACGGTCCACGCCGCCGTCTCCGCATCCGCGGGGAGCGGAAAGACGCAAGTCCTGACGGCGCGCGTGCTTCGTTTGCTGCTTCGCGGAGCGGCTCCGGAGTCGATCCTTTGCCTGACTTTCACCAAGGCTGCGGCTGCCGAAATGGCGAACCGCATCGGCGCCCGGCTCGCTACGTGGGTTCGGCTCAAGGACAGCGAACTTGCAACCGACCTCGATCATCTGGGAGAGTCGACCGACCCAAAGACGCGGGAGCGAGCACGACAGTTGTTTGCCCGGGTGCTCGACTGTCCCGGCGGTCTCAAAATCCAGACGATTCATGCCTTCGCTCAGTCCCTCCTGGCCGCCTTTCCCGCGGAGGCGGAGATCACGCCTGGTTTTCAGCCGATCGAGGGCCGTGCGGAGCAGGAGCTCTTCCGCCGCACGCTCGCGGAGCTGATGGCCAATGCGGAGGAGCGCGGCGACGAGGGCCTGATCCGCGACGTCCAGACCCTGAGCCGCCGCCTGGGCGAAACCGGTGCCGTGGAATATCTGCAGGCCTGCGCGCGCCGATACGAGGCGCTCGACTCGCTCGGGCCGCGTGAGACGATCGAGCCGCGGATCCGCGCGCTGATGAACCTGCCTGAGGAGTCGGTCGAAGATTATATCGCCCACCATTGCGGCGACGATCGATTCGACTGTGATCTCCTTCAGGCGATCGCAGATGCCAACCGGAGGTGGGGCGCGCGGACCGGCCTCGGACATGCGGACATCATCGACAATTGGCTCGCCCTTACGCCGATCGAACGGGCGACCCAGTTGCACGAGCTGCGCAAGGTCGTGCTCACTGAAAAGGACACGTTGAAGGTGTCGGCCGGGCAGTCGAAGGCAGAACCCCATTACGAGGCGCAGGCAGGGCGGTTGGCGAACCTCGTCGGCGACCTGCTCCGCTTGCAGAACGGCGGGCGCCTCGCGGCAGATATCGCAGCGGGATTGCGCGCAGGAAAAGCCTTCGCGGAGGCTTACACCCGCGCCAAGCGCTCGGCGGGCGTCGCAGACTTCAATGACTTGATTGACTGGACTCGCCAGCTGCTGCGGCAGCCCGGTATCGGCGACTGGGTCCGCTACAAGCTCGACCGCGAAGTCGACCATGTGCTGGTCGACGAGGCGCAGGACACCAATGGTGCGCAATGGGAGATCATCGAGCAGCTGGTAGAGGAATATTTCAGCGGTTCGAGCGAGGCCGAGCAGCGGCAGCGGACCTTGTTCATGGTCGGCGATTTCAAGCAGGCGATCTACGGCTTCCAGGGAACCGACCCGCGCCGTTTCAACGAGGCTCGTCGCTATTTCAGGCGTCGCGCCGAAGAACTTACCGACGGCGAAGACACGCTCGACCTGTTCGCGCGGCGAGCGCGGCAGTTCAGAGACTTGTCGATCGCCGCGAGCTTCCGCTCCGCGCAACCGGTTCTCGACGTTGTGGATTCCGTCATCCGGCACCTCGGCCACGAAGCGATTGCGATGAGCGAGCCACCGCCGCCCCACGTGGCTCATCACCGGGCGCGGCCCGGACAGGTCGAATTGTGGCAGCCCTTTGCGCCCGAGTTCGAGGAGGAGGGCGACGAGGGCGAAGAAAACTGGATCACGCTTCGGGCGCGCCAATATGCCGAAGGACTCGCGGAGCGCATCCGCGACCTTGTCCGGGAGGCGCCGTATCTGCCTTCCACCCAGCGCCCGCTAAACCCGGGCGACATCCTCGTGCTCGTCCGGAGCCGCGGCGAGCTTGCTTCTCTGATCGTGGCCAGACTGTTTTCGGCCGGAGTGCCGGTGGCCGGCGTCGACCGCCTGCACCTGCATGAGCCGCTCGCGGTGCAGGACCTGCTTGCGGCGGTAAAATTTGCGGTCCAGCCCAACGACGATCTCAGTCTCGCCTGCCTGCTCGTCTCGCCGCTGGTAGGGTGGGATCAGGAGCGGCTCCGCGAGCTCGCATTCGATCGCAAAGGCAGACTTTGGCGCGAGCTTCGGCGGCGCGCCGGGGACGATCAGGCATTCCTGGAGGCGTTTGATGCTCTGAGCGAGCTGCTTCGGATCGCGGACTTCACGACGCCCTCGGTGTTCATCGAAACAATCCTCTCCGGCGCGATGCAGGGGCGGCGGAAGCTCTACGCTCGTCTCGGAATGGCGGCGCGCGACCCGATCGACGAGCTGATGAATAGCGCGCTCGAGTTCGAACGGAATGAGACCCCATCGCTCGACCGTTTCCTCGCCTGGTTCTCGCGCGGAACCGTCGATGTCCAACGAGACCCGGGAAGGCCGGGCAATGAAGTGAGGGTGATGACGGTGCATGGCGCGAAAGGCCTGGAAGCGCCCGTTGTGATCCTCGCCGACGCAACGGCGGACCCTGCCCGTCTTGGGCGACCGCCAATTACCCTCGATTACGAGATGGATTCGTCGGGCGTGGCGCCGCTGCTTCGGCCGAAGAGAGAGGAACGCGGCCCCCCGTTCGAAGAGCTGATCGTTGCCGAGGAGAAGCGCGACCTCGAAGAACATTGGAGGCTTCTCTACGTAGCTTTAACGCGGGCCGCAGACCGGCTGATAGTTGCCGGCGCGGCGCCCAAGCCGAAGAAAGACGGATCGGAAGCTCGGCCGGCGAATTGCTGGCATGTCGCGGTTGAGAATGCGATGACTTCCCTCGGAGCGGCTCCCGTCGATCACGGGAAATGGGGCACGGGCCTTTCCTTCGGTTCGCCGGCACGGTCGCGCGCGACGCCAAGACCGCGGAAGCCCTCCTTGCCAACGATTGTCGTACCGGAGTGGGCTAGGACGCCGGCTCCGCCCGAGGCGCGCCCACCGCGGCCGCTTGCACCGTCAGCAATCGCCACCGACGACCAGTCCGCGCTGCCGCCCAGCGAGGCGATGCGCGCCGCCGCTCTTCGCGGTACCTGGATCCATCAGCTGCTCGAACGTTTGCCCGCGGTCGAGCCGGCCAGGCGCGGCGCGGCGGCCTGCCGCTGGCTCGAGCGATCGGCAGGCGTAACCGACGCAGCCGTGCGCACCGAAATCGTCGAGCAGGTCTGCGGGATCCTTTCCGACAGCCGTTTCACGGCTTTGTTCGGAGATGGCTCGCTCGGCGAAGCGCCGCTCGCTGCGACGCTTCCGGATGGGCGAGTGATCGCCGGAACGGTCGATCGCCTGCTGGTGGAGGAGCAGCGAATATCGGTGATCGACTTCAAGACGGGCCGGGTTCCGGCGAGCGCGTCGGCGATCCCCCAATCTCATCGCGGACAGATGAATGCCTATGCCGCCGCTCTTCGAGTGATCTTCCCCGGCCGCGAGGTCCGTGCCATCTTGCTCTACACCGCCGGTCCGATGTTGATCGAAGTCACTCCTTGAGCGGTCCGGAACGAACGCCCATATGTTCGTTAACTATTGCAGGAGATCGTGCGCCATGGCCACCAAGACCGTCACCGACCAGAGCTTTTCAACCGACGTCCTAGGCGCGGACGGACCGGTTCTCGTCGACTTCTGGGCGGAATGGTGCGGGCCATGCCGGATGATCGCTCCGGCTCTCGAGGAGATCGCGAACGACCTCGGCGACAAGGTAACCGTCGCAAAGCTCAATATTGACGAGAACCCGGACACTCCGGGCCGCTATGGCGTGCGCGGAATCCCGACCATGCTTCTGTTCAAGGGCGGACAGCCGATCGCGCAGAAGGTCGGGGCCGCACCGCGCAGCCAGATCCAGCAGTGGCTCGAGAGCAATCTCGATGCTCCGTCGCAGCAGCAGGCCGGATAGGCGACTAGCCTAGGCAGGCGGCTCCGTCCCCTCGAGCCCGCGGGTATCTGGCCGGAATTTCTCGTGGCGCGGAAGCTCGTCGTTCGGTTCGAACCAGCCGATCCTGCTTCCCCAGAAGATATGGAAGCCCGGAGCGATCGGCTCCGGATCGTCCAGGGTTGCAACGCTGAAATCCACGGATTCCGGCTGATGGTCGACCTTCATCAGGAAGGGCGTTCCGCATTCCCCGCAGAACTCGCGGCGGCCGAAGCTCGAAGAGCGCACCGAGCGCACCTTGTCGGCGCCTGTGGTCCAGACAAGGTCACCGGCGGCAACGCTGGCGAACACCATCGCCGGGGCGCCGCTGTTGAGCTGGCAGGTGCGGCAGTGACAGTATCCGCAATCGAACGGATCGCTCATCAGCTCGTAGCGGACCGCTCCGCACATGCATCCGCCGGTCTGTCCCGCCATTTGTTCACGGTCCCTTTAATTGACTACGGCTAGGGCGCTCCTTACATCGCCCGCGACAATTTCCCAGAGCGTGGGTGAGACGTTTCGCCCTTTCTCAGCGCCCGGGTTTCTAAGGGATTTCCATGTTCGCCGCAGTGGCAAAGAGCATCTTCGGATCGGCCAACGATCGTTATGTCCGTGGTCTTGGTAAGCATGTCGACGCAGTCAACGCGTTCGAGCCCAATATCCAGGCACTCACCGACGAAGAGCTTCGCGGGCAGACCGAGGTCTTCCGGCAACGGCTCGCGAACGGGGAGAAGCTCGACAATTTGCTCCCCGAAGCCTTTGCAACGGTTCGCGAGGCGGCAATCCGCACGCTCGGCCAGCGACATTACGACGTTCAGCTGATCGGCGGAATCGCGCTCCACCGCGGCGAGATCGCCGAGATGAAGACCGGCGAAGGAAAGACGCTGGTTGCGACGTTGGCGGTCTATCTCAACGCGCTAGAAGGCAAGGGCGTGCACGTCGTCACGGTGAACGACTATCTCGCCCGGCGTGACGCCGACTGGATGGGGCAGATCTATCGCTTCCTCGGGATGAGCGTCGGGGTGATCGTCCCCAACCTGTCGGACGAGGAGCGACGCGAGGCTTACCATGCCGACATCACGTACGGGACGAACAACGAGTTCGGCTTCGACTATTTGCGCGACAATATGAAATATTCGCGTGCGCAGATGGTCCAGCGGCCATTCAACTTCGCGATCGTCGACGAGGTGGACTCGATCCTGGTCGACGAAGCGCGAACTCCGCTGATTATTTCCGGCCCGACCGACGACAAGTCCGACCTCTACATCGGCGCCGACCGCATCGTGAAAGTCCTCGTCAAGGAAGACTACGACCTGGACGAGAAGCAGAAGAGCGTGGTCCTCACCGAAGAGGGCACCGAAAAGGCCGAGCGCCTGCTCGAGGAAGCGGGCCTGATCGAAGGCCGCAACCTCTACGACATCGCCAACACGCAGGTCGTCCATCACCTGAACCAGGCGTTGAAAGCCAACGTCATGTTCAAGAAGGACATCGACTATATCGTGAAGGACGGGAAGATCGTCATCATCGACGAGTTCACCGGCCGAATGATGGATGGCCGGCGCTGGTCGGACGGGCTTCACCAGGCGGTCGAGGCCAAGGAAGGTGTGGTCATCGAGCCTGAGAACCAGACGCTCGCTTCGATCACCTTCCAGAATTATTTCCGCATGTACCCGAAGCTCTCGGGAATGACCGGAACGGCCATGACGGAGGCGCCGGAGTTTTTCGACATCTACAAGATGAACGTGGTCGCGATCCCGACCAACGTTCCGGTCCAGCGCATCGACGAGGACGACGTCTTCTACAAGACGATGACCGAGAAGTTCGCTGCCATCACCGAGGAGCTGAAGCAGAAGCAGGAGCACGGCCAGCCCGCGCTCGTCGGCACGATTTCGATCGAGAAATCGGAGATGCTTTCCGAATATCTGCAGAAGGAAGGCATCAAGCATTCGGTCCTCAATGCCCGCTTCCACGAGCAAGAGGCGCACATCGTCGCCCAGGCGGGGCGTATCGGGGCAGTGACGATCGCGACCAACATGGCCGGCCGCGGCACCGACATCCAGCTGGGCGGCAATCTCGAGTTCCGAATGCGGGACGAGCATCCGGAGCTGGCAGAAGGCACGCCCGACTATGAGGCGCAGGCCGAGAAGACCCGCGCCGAAATCGTTGCCGAAAAGCAGCGGGTGCTCGAAGCGGGCGGCCTCTACGTTCTCGGCACCGAGCGGCACGAGAGCCGCCGGATCGATAACCAGCTTCGCGGCCGCTCAGGACGCCAGGGCGACCCGGGACTCTCGAAATTCTACCTCAGTCTCGACGACGACCTGCTGCGCATTTTCGGGCCGCAGACCATGTTCTCACGGCTGATGAACAAGAACCTCGAGGATGGCGAGGCGATCGTCAGTCCGTGGATCAGCAAGGCGATCGAGACCGCTCAGAAAAAGGTCGAGGCACGAAACTACGACATCCGCAAGCAGGTCGTCGAATTCGACGATGTCATGAACGACCAGCGCAAGGTCATCTACGAGCAACGCGCTGACATCATGGATGCGGAGACCGTCAGCGACGTTATCGCCGACATGCGCGAAGAAACGGCATCGGCGATCGTCGCCGTGAACTGCCCCGAGGGCACTTACCCCGAGCAGTGGAACGTCGAGAACCTCAAGGAGAGCATCGACGTGGTGTTCGGCCTCGATGCTCCGATCGACGATTGGCTTCAGGAAGAGGCGGTCGATCCGCAGACCATCACCGAACGGCTGCAGAAGCTCGCCGAAGATTCAATGGCCTCGAAGCTGGAGGGAGTGGAGGTCGAGCGCTGGACCGACGTCGAGAAGCAGATTCTCATCCAGACCCTCGATCATCACTGGAAGGAGCATCTCGCGACGCTCGACGCGCTTCGCCAGGTCATCCACCTCAGGAGCTACGCCCAGAAAAAGCCGATCGACGAGTACAAGCAGGAGGCATTCCTGCTGTTCGAGCGGCTGCTGGTATCGATCCGCGAGGAAGTGACCCGCATCCTGATGCGCGCGCAGGTCCAGCTCGAGGCTCCCCCCCTGCCGGTGCTCCCGGATTTCATCACCCAGCATATCGATCCCTTCTCGGGCGATGACGATACGGCCGACATCGACGCGGCGACGGGCGCGGTTCTTTCGAGCGTTCCCTTTGCGAACATTCCCCAGCAGCCGATGCCGCAGCGCGAAGCCAACGTCGGGGTTGCCGAAGCGCCGATCAGCCGCAATGCGCCGTGCCCATGCGGCTCGGGCAAGAAGTATAAGCATTGCCACGGCCAGCTCGCGTAGCGCTGGGGCCCGCTGCGTCCCCGATCGACCGCACCGAACTGAGGCGCGCCTATCGGCCTGACGAGGAGCAGGTCTCAAATGAGCGCATCTCCCAGGCTCGCCTGTCGAAGGCCGAGCAAGGGGAGGCGGCCGCGATGGCCCGCACGCTCGTCAAGGGTGTTCGGGCGCAAAAGCCTTCGGGCGTGGACGCATTTCTTCGCGCTTACGATCTCGGCTCGGACGAGGGCATTGCGATGATGTGCCTGGCCGAAGCGCTGTTGCGCATCCCGGACGCGCATACCGCGGACGAGCTGATCGCCGACAAGCTTGCCGGGCCGGATTGGTCTGAAAAGCTCGGCCGTTCGGACTCTGCCTTCGTCAACGCTGCCACTTTTTCGCTGCTGCTGACGGGTAAGGTGCTCGAAGGGGCGCAGGACCGTTCGGATAATTGGAAGGCGGCTCTCGGCCGCGCCGTCGGCCGCCTTGGCGAGCCGGTCGTCCGCACCGCCGTGCGCGAAGCCATGAAGATCCTCGGCCGCAACTTCGTCTTCGGCCGGACCATCGACGAAGCACTCCAGCGCGCCAAGCCGGAGCGCTCGAAAGGGCTCAGCCACAGCTTCGACATGCTCGGCGAAGCGGCCAAGACCTATGCAGACGCCGACCGCTATGCCGAATCCTATCGGGCGGCGCTTAGCCGCATCGCCAAGGAAGCGAAGGGCGGATTTCGCGCTTCGCCCGGCATCTCTGTCAAGCTGACGGCGCTTCACCCACGCTTCGAGTTCACGCACGCCGAGGAGGCGCTAGCCCACGTCATTCCGGTCGTTCGCGAATTGGCGCTCAAGGCTGCGAAGGCCGACGTCCATTTCACAATCGACGCCGAGGAAGCTGATCGGCTCGAGCTGCAGATGGATGTGTTCGAGGCGCTGCTTGCCGAGGATGAGCTGTTCGCGAACGGCTGGCAGGGCTTCGGGATCGCGATCCAGGCTTATCAGAAGCGCGCCGCGCCCCTGTGCGACTGGGTGATCGATGCGGCGCGGGTGCACGGGCGCAAATTGATGGTCCGCCTGGTCAAGGGTGCCTATTGGGACACGGAGATCAAGCTGGCTCAGGTCGGCGGCCTCACGGATTACCCTGTCTTCACGCGCAAGGTTGCGACAGACGTTTCCTATCTGGCCTGCGCGAAGAAGCTGCTCGCCGCGCAGGACGTGATTTATCCCGCCTTCGCCACGCACAATGCGAACACCCTCGGCCAGGTAAAGGCGCTGGCGCACGGCAAGGAGTTCGAGTTCCAGCGCCTGCACGGCATGGGCGAGGAACTGTATGAGGAGCTTGCCGGCCTCGAACGGCACCTCGGCGAAAAGCAGACGCCCGTCCGCATCTATGCGCCCGTCGGAAGCCACAAGGAACTGCTCGCCTATCTCGTTCGGCGGTTGCTCGAGAACGGCGCCAATTCGAGCTTCGTGAACCGGATCGCCGACGAACAGGTCTCGGTGGACGAGCTCGTGCATGATCCTGTCGCCGAGCTCGAGACGCTGAGCCCGAAGCGCAACCCCAAGATCGTCCTTCCGACCAACCTGTTCGGCGCCCAGCGCCGCAACAGCGCCGGGGTGGACCTCAGCGATCCACTGGTGCGCGAACCTTTGCTCGAGCGACTGAAAGTCCTCGAAGCCCGCAGCTGGGCCGCAAAGCCGGGCATTGGAAAGGGCAAGGGCAGGGCGATCGTGTCGCCTCACGACCACAGGATCACAGTCGGAACGACATTCGAGGCGACAGCCGACGAGGTCGATCGGATGGTTCGCGCGGCGCATGCCGCGCAAGTCGGTTGGGACGCACTTGGCGGCGAAGCACGGGCGAAAATGCTCGAGCGCGCGGCCGATCTCTACGAGGCGCACGCTGAAAACTTCTTCTCTCTTTGCACTCGTGAAGCCGGGAAGACCTTGATCGACGCGGTGCTTGAAGTGCGCGAAGCGGTCGATTTCCTGCGTTTCTACGCGTCCGAGGCGCGGCGCCAGTTCACTAGGCCCCTTCCGCTTCCGGGACCGACCGGGGAGCAGAATGAGCTTCGGCTGCACGGGCGGGGGGTAATCGCGGCCATTTCGCCGTGGAATTTCCCGCTCGCTATCTTCACCGGTCTGGTTTCTGCGCCGCTCGCCGCAGGCAATGCCGTCATCGCCAAGCCGGCCGGGCAAACGCCGCTTATCGGCGCGCTCGCGATCGAGCTGATGCATCAGGCGGGCATTCCCAAGGACGTGGTCCAGCTCGCGCCCGGCTCCGGCAGGATCGTCGGCGGTACGCTGACCGCGCATCCGCTTCTTTCGGGCGTCGTGTTCACCGGCTCGACCGAAACTGCGCGCATGATCAACCGCACGCTCGCTGAGCGCGATGGACCGATCATCCCGTTCGTCGCCGAAACCGGTGGCCAGAATGCGATGATCGTGGACAGCTCGGCGCTGCCGGAGCAGGTCACCCGCGACGTCATTTCCTCGGCCTTTCAGAGCGCGGGTCAGCGCTGCTCGGCCCTGCGGGTCCTGTTCGTCCAGGAGGACGTCGCCGACGGCATGATCAAGATGATCACCGGCGCGATGGAGGCTCTTAAGGTCGGCGACCCGAGCGATCTGGCAACCGACGTCGGCCCGGTAATCGACGCGCCTGCAAAGAAGGTGCTCGACGACCATATCAAATGGCTCGACAAGAACGCGAAGAAGGTCTGCCGGCTGAAGGCCCCAAAGGAAGCCGCAAACGGGTGCTTCGTTGCTCCCGCCTTTTATGAAATTCAGTCGCTAAGCCAATTGGATCGCGAGAATTTCGGGGCGATTCTTCACGTCATTCGCTTTGCCGGCGACGAGCTCGACAAGGTGGTCGAGGCGATCAACACGACCGGCTATGGCCTTACGCTAGGGCTCCAGAGCCGGATCGACACAGTTCGCGACTATGTCGAGGGACATGCCCGCGTCGGCAACTTCTACGTCAACCGCAACCAGATCGGTGCTGTCGTCGAAAGCCAGCCCTTCGGCGGGGAGGGTTTGAGCGGCACCGGACCGAAGGCAGGCGGGCCGCACTATGTCGCGCGCTTCGCGACTGAGCGAGTCACCTGCATCGACACGACCGCGGCAGGCGGCAACGCAAGCCTGATGGCGGCGCTGGAAGGCTGAAGCTTAAAGAATGGCTCCCCGGGCCTGATTCGAACAGGCGGCCGTCCGATTAACAGTCGGATGCTCTACCGCTGAGCTACCGGGGAGCAGCCACCAGCATCTTTCTGGGGCAAGCGCGGGCTAGATAGCGAAGCTCTCCCCAAACGCAAGCGGTTACGTTGCGAATTGCTCCATTGCGATGCGCTCGTCGAGGGCGTGCTCCGGATCGAACAGCAAGGTCAGAGAACGCTCACGGTCGAGCCGGATTTCGATCCTGGCGACATCGCGGACTTCGGTCTGGTCGGCAACGGCCGAGACCGGCCGGTTCTTCGCTTCGAGAATGGTCAGGCACACGGCTGTGTCGTCAGGCAGGATCGCCCCGGACCACCGCCTCGGCCGGAACGGGCTGATCGGTGTCAGCGCCAGCATCTTCGCCTGAAGCGGAAGGATGGGTCCACGCGCCGAGAGATTATAGGCGGTCGAGCCCGCGGGCGTCGCGACCAGCACTCCGTCGCAGGCGAGCTCAGGCAAGGCAACGCGGCCGTTCACCGCGATTTCGATCTTCGCAGTCTGTCGGGTTTCCCTGAGCAGCGATACTTCATTGATGGCGGCATGTGTGAAGGTCTGTCCCGCCACCGTGGTCGCCCGCATCTCAAGCGGCGCAACCCGGATTGCCTTGGCTTGCTCGATCCGGTCGCTCAGCTGATCGAGCCGCCAGTCGTTCATCAGGAAGCCAACAGTGCCCCGGTTCATTCCAAAGACGGGTACCGGCCGGCGGTTGGCGTCGAGCATGTCGTGAAGCGTCTGGAGCATGAAACCGTCGCCGCCGAGCGCCACCAGCACCTCGGCGTCGTCCGCGCCGGCGAACTTGTAGCGCCGCCGCAGCATCGTCTCGGCCGCCTTCGCCACGTCCGTATGCGACGACAGAAGCCCGATCCCGCGGCTCGACAGGTCGAGCGGCACTCTCTCTCCAGGCTTGGATGAGTCTGCGTTCAAGCCGTCGCTCCTCCCTTTGCTGCGAAGATAGGGGCATTGCCGCTGAACGTCACTGTCCCGTTTCGGGCCGCCACAATACAAGGCGGTTCCGATTATTCCCCCGAGCCGTTACGGCCCGCCCGACCATGCTGAGGTGGGAGAGCATTACTGCTTGGGGGAGGCGGGCGTCGGACGTCGGGGCAACGGCGCCTGTTTCCCCCATTCGCGACACGATCCTGGAATCCGTCATCGCGCACGAGCAGGTCGAGCTGCTCTTCCAGCCAATAATCGACGCTTCCACCGGCCGTGTTGCAGGAGCTGAAGCACTTGCTCGCTCCGCAGTCGCAAGCACTGCAGAGGCGCTCTTTGCGCGGGCTGACGCTGCGGCGCTCGGCGAGCGGCTGTCGCGCCTGGTGCAACATAAGGCCCTGTGCTCGGCTTCCGTCTGGGAAGGAGTCCTCAGGGATCTTCGAGTGTCGATTAATCTGCTCCCGGCGGACATCTGCCGCGCGGGCTACGACCGGTGGCTGCTCGATGAGATCGCCGCGGCTGGGATCGATCCGCGCCGGGTCACGCTCGAAATTACTGAGAGCGCCTTGCTTGCCGACCGCGAAAGCGTCGCGGCGCGCCTCACGGCCTTGCGCGAGGCCGGCCTAAGGATAGCGGTCGACGATTTCGGGACCGGCTACGCAAGCCTCGCCTATCTCACGTCATTGCCGCTCGACATGCTCAAGGTCGACCGCGGCCTCATCGCCGAGATCACCGAGCGCGAGCCGGACCGGATCGTCGTCAAGGCGCTGATCGGCCTTGCGCGTGAGCTTGGGCTTACCGTAGTCGTCGAGGGCGTCGAGACCGTCGAGCAGCTGGCGCTCATCCGCGAATGGGGTTGCGATCTCTATCAGGGATTTCTTGGGGCTCCGCCGCTGACCCAGGAGGAACTGGCTCGGTATGCTGCGGTGACGCAGGTCGAACCAGCCTAGCCCTTCCGTCGAAAAGTGGGCGAACGCAAATTCGAACTGTGGCTGGTGGGTGGTGACGCGGAGGTATGCTCATGAAGCCTGTAGTCGCGGTTCTTGCACTTGCTGCTCTTGCCGCTGGGGGTTGTGAAAAGCATGCACCGCCGCAGCAATTCTCGCAGGCCGCGCTCGATCAGGCGCTTACCGATCCGGCGCGCAAGGACCAGCGCGACGCCGCCGACGCGCGGCGCAAGCCCGCACCGCTGATTGCGCTCGCCGGCGTGAAGCCGGGCGACAAGGTTCTCGACCTGATTCCGGGCAGCGGTTACTGGACCCGCATCTTCAGCAAGCTCGTGGGGCCCGAGGGCAAGGTCTATTCGGTTTGGCCGCAAGCCTATGCGCGAGAGGCGATGGGCAATGTCGCAGACCTGAGAAAGCTCTCGGCCGACAAATATTACGGCAATATCGTGGTCGAAGTTGAGCCAACGACCGCTCTGACCGCACCGGAGCCGCTCGACGTCGTGTGGACCTCACAGAATTTCCACGATTACCCCGACGAATTCATGGGCAAGGGCGATCCCGGGCAGCTGGCGAGGGATGCGTTCAAGATCCTGAAGCCCGGCGGCACCTTCATGGTCATCGACCATATTGCGAAGGCCGGGCGGGGGCTGTCGGACACGGATACATTGCATCGCATCGATCCGGCCGCTGTCCGCAAGATCGTCGAAGGGGCGGGCTTCAAGTTCGCCGGCGAAAGCAAAGTGCTCGAGAATAGTGCCGATCCACTCGACATCCCTGTCTTCGACAAGTCGATCCGCGGTCACACGAGCCAATTTGCCTACAAGTTCGTGAAGCCCGCCTAAGCGGCGACGAGCTCTTTCTTGACGCCGGCCGCCGCGACACGCGCGAGGCCGCGCGAAAGTTGCACCGCACCATTCAGCCGAGCTTCGGCCGTCGGCCAGTCGCGGCTAATCGCCATCTTGCTGTCCGGTCGAAGCTTCGCGGCGCCCTTCAGTCGATCGATATAGCCGAGCAGGCCCTGAAGGTCCGGAAAGCCGCTGTCCGCGAAGGTGACGACGGCCCCCTTGGGACCGAGGTCGAGCTTTGCGACCATCGCCTCGCGGCAATTGAGCTTCACTTCAACGATTTTCATCAGGTTCGCGGTTTCTTCGGGGAGGGCACCGAAACGGTCGATCAGCTCGGCCGCGAAGGCATCGATCGCGGGACGGTCCTCGAGCTCGCCGAGGCGCCGGTAGAGACCCATTCGGAGGTCGAGATCGGGCACATAATGCTCAGGAATCATGATTGGCGCATCGACGCTGATCTGCGGCGAGAATTCTTCCCTGGGCGGGGTGCCGCCAGCCTTCAGCTCGACGATCGCATCCTCGAGCATCGACTGATAGAGCTCGAACCCGACCTCCTTGATGTGGCCTGACTGCTCGTCCCCGAGCAGGTTGCCGGCGCCGCGAATATCGAGATCGTGGCTGGCGAGCTGGAAGCCCGCGCCCAGGTTGTCGAGCTCGGAGAGGACCTTGAGCCTCTTCTGCGCCGCTTCGGTGATCGACCGGGTCGTAGGCATGGTGAGATAGGCATAGGCGCGCGCCTTGGAGCGGCCAACTCGGCCGCGCAGCTGGTAGAGCTGAGCGAGGCCGAAACGGTCGGAGCGATAGACGACCAAGGTGTTCGCGCTCGGGATGTCTAGCCCACTTTCCACGATCGTGGTCGACAAGAGCACGTCATATTTGCGGTCGTAGAAGGCGCTCATACGTTCCTCGACCGCGGTCGCGCTCATCTGTCCGTGCGCGGTGATGAACTTCACCTCCGGCACCTGAATGCGAATCCATTCCTCCATGTCGGGGAGGTCGGCCACGCGGGGGACGACGAAAAAACTCTGCCCGCCGCGGAAATGCTCGCGAAGAAGCGCCTCGCGAAGAACGACACCGTCGAAGGGAGTGACATAAGTGCGCACCGCCAGGCGGTCGACGGGCGGTGTCTGGATCACCGACAGCTCGCGAAGCCCACTCATAGCCATCTGTAGCGTTCGGGGGATTGGCGTCGCGGTCAGTGTCAGGACGTGGACGTCATTCTTGAGCGCTTTCAGCCGCTCCTTGTGAGCGACCCCGAAATGCTGCTCCTCGTCGACAATAACCAGGCCCAAGCGTTTGAAGTCTATGCTTTTTGCGAGGATGGCGTGGGTACCGATGACGATGTCCACGGTCCCGTCAGCCAGCCCCTCCTTGGTGCGCTTCGCCTCGGCCGAAGGAACGAGGCGCGACAGACGTCCGATCTTCATCGGGAAACCGTGAAAGCGCTCCACGAAATTGGAATAATGCTGGCGCGCGAGAAGCGTGGTCGGGCAGATCAGCGCGACCTGCTTGCCCGACATCGCCATGACGAATGCGGCGCGAAGCGCGACCTCAGTCTTGCCGAAGCCGACGTCGCCGCAGACGAGACGATCCATCGGCTTGCCTGCTTCAAGGTCGCCGAGCACGTCCTCGATCGCCCTGTCCTGATCGTCCGTCTCCTCGTAGGGAAAGCGGTTGACGAATTCGGGGTAGTTGGCGTCCGGCTCGGCGATCACTCCGGGACGCGTGGCCCGCGTTGCTGCGATCTTGATAAGCTCGCCCGCGATCTCGCGGATCCGCTCCTTCATCCGCGCCTTGCGGCGTTGCCAGGCCTCTCCGCCGAGGCTGTCGAGGGAGACGCCTTCGCTCTCGTTGCCGTAGCGTGAGAGCAGTTCGATGTTCTCGACGGGGACGTAGAGCTTGTCGCCGCGCGCATATTCGAGCGCGACGCAGTCGTGGGGCACCTTGCTGACGGGGATTTGCGTCAGGCCCTCGTAGCGCCCGATGCCGTGGTCGGCGTGGACCACGAGGTCGCCTGGCGACAGCGTAGCCAGTTCCTCGAGGAATGCCGCTGCGGCTTTCTTCTTGCGCCGGCGAACCAGGCGATCGCCGAGCATGTCCTGCTCGGTGAGCACCGCCACTTCAGGGGTGGTGAAGCCGTGGTCGAGCGGGAGAACAAGCAATGCGGGTTGGGTCTTCGATCCCAGGGATTCCTGCCAGCTGTCTGCGAGCTTTTGCGCCTTTAGGCCGTGGTCTTCGAGCAAGCCGCTCAGACGCTCGCGGGCGCCGCGCGTGTAGCTTGCAAGCACGACCTTGCGGCCGCCTCGGCGGAGATCGCCGATATGCTTAGCGACCGCTTCGTAAACGTTGGCCTGCTGGGCGCGCTCGGGGGCGAAATCGCGCGCCGAATTGACGCCGAAATCGATCACCCGATCGGATTCGGGCTCGTGGAAAGGAGAGGCGAGATGGATCGGCCGGTCAGCTTCCTCGTTCTCCCATTCCTTCTTCGAGAGATAGAGCGCGTGCGGCTCAAGCGGGCGGTAGCTCCCGGGCTCTCCCTCCATCGCGCGAACGCGATTCTGGTAATAATCGTCGATCGCCTCGCGCCTCGACTGCACCGCCTGGTCGGCGGCGGAGTCGCGGATGACGAGGTCATTTTCCCCGAGATGATCGAAGAGCGTTTCGAGCCGCTCTTCGAGAAGCGGCAGCCAATGCTCCATGCCCGACATTCGCCGGCCCTCGGACAGCGCCTGGTAAAGCGGGTCCTGAGTGGCCGTGGCGCCGAACTTCTCGCGGTAGCGGGAGCGGAATCGCTTGATGCTGTCGGCGTCGAGCAAGGCTTCCGATGCCGGCATCAGCGTGAAAGCCTTCGCCTTGTCGGTCGACCTTTGGTCGGTGGGATCGAAGCGCCGCAGGCTGTCGATCTCATCGCCGAAGAAGTCGAGCCTCAGCGCGAGCTCCTCGCCGGCGGGGAACAGGTCGATGAGGGATCCACGAACCGCATATTCGCCATGCTCGGCGACCGTATCCGTCCGCTCATAGCCGAGCGCGTTCAACTGCTCGACCAGAGTCTCGCGCTCGATCCGCTCACCCTCGGCGATCCGCCTGGTGAGCTGTCGGATTCGGAACGGGGTAAGTATCCGCTGGGTCGCCGCGCTCGCGGTCGCCACGAGAAGCTGCGGCTTCTCGCGCCTGGTCTGCAGATGATTGAGCGTCGCGAGGCGCTCGGCCATGACTCGGAGTGCAGGGGAAGCGCGATCGTAAGGCAGGCAGTCCCAGCCCGGGAGCGTCAGCACCTCCACCTCCGGCGCGAACAGCGGGACCGTCTCCGCGAGGGCGCGCATCGCCGCTTCGTCGGCGACAATCGCGACCGTTCGCCCACCATTGCCGGTCCCATGGACCGCCCGCGCGAGGTCGGACGCGAGCCACGGGAGGAAGCCTGTCGGCACGCCGGCGAGCGTTAGTGGGTGTCTTGCGCGGAGCACGCGCTGAAGCGTCTCAGTCATCGCACGATCCGGATGTAGTCGAGCTTCTTGAGCGCTTCGGTCATCGGCCCGGCGAACCGCTCCGGCGGCTCGGCGGTTCCGTGGGCCCAGGCCATGATGTCGACGTCCTGCTCCTCGAGCATTTGCTCGAACAGCGCACGCTCCTGCAAACCCCAGTGCTGGTGGTGAACATTGAAGAACCCGCCGATCAGCAAGTCCGCTTCCTTCGTGCCGCGATGGTGCGCGCGCCAGGCGAGGCGTTTAAGGTCCGGATCGGAAGGCATGGAGCGCATGTAGTTTGTCGCAAATCAAATTGCGACCCACTCCAATTGTTATCGCGAAAACACGCGGTTACGCACCTTTCCGCAGATAAGGGAGTTTCGCGTGACTGGGCTGATCCTGCTTGGACTTCTGTCGCGTAGGCTCAAGGCCAAGCCCGCGCTCACCGCAGACGGCAAGCCGACCTGCGACATGATTCAAGCGAGCATCGATTGGCACATGCCGCCGCCGGACATGATGAATCGGCTGATGGGTCAGGGAGGCTAGGCACGATCCCAAACCGGGCGGCCGCTCAGACGGATTGCTTCGCTGCCTCCGCAATGACAACAACCGTCCATGCGGCCCGACATCCTCAACCCGCTGTTCACCGAGGTGGAGGCGCTGAAGGGCGTCGGGCCGCAGGTTGCCAAGCTCCTCAAGAAGCTCGGCATCGAACGCGCCGCCGACCTGCTCTATCATCTGCCGATCGGGTCGATCGAGCGGATCAACGCACCGGCTGCCAACGGCGCGCTGCTGGGCCGCAATGTCATCCTTGAGCTGACGCCGTTCGACAGCCGGGAAAACCGCTCCGGCCGTGGTCCGACGCGCATCTTCGCGAGCGATGGCGACGGCAATTCGATCAGCCTCGTTTATTTCAACAATCCGGGATGGGCGAAAAGGTCATTGCCGAAGGGCGAAAAGCGCATCGTTTCCGGCAAGCTGGAGCAATATGGTGATGAGTGGCAGATCATCCATCCGGAAGTCGCGGAACCCGGCAAGGGACCGCCGCCGCTGATCCGCGAGCCCGTCTATCCGCTGACCGAAGGCCTGACGAACCGAAGGCTGGGAGAGCTGGCGCGCGAAGCGCTTGAGCGCGCGCCTGACTTGCCGGAGTGGATCGAGCCCAGCCTGCTATCGCGCGAGGCGTGGGGCGCCTGGCGAGCATCGCTCGCCATCGCGCATCGCGAGCCGGGCGCAGAGGCCGGGCGACGGCGTCTCGCTTATGACGAAATCTTCGCCAATCAGCTTGCGCTCCTCTTGCTTCGCCAATCGCAGCGACGGCATCGCACAAAATCGCTTCCTGGCAGCGGGGAGCTGATACGTCAGCTGAAGCTTCCCTATCAGCTTACAGACGCCCAGCGCCGTGTGATCCGCGAAATCCGCGGGGACATGGCTCAGGATCTACCGATGCTTCGGCTGCTGCAAGGCGACGTCGGTTCCGGCAAGACTCTAGTTGCGCTGGCCGCGATGCTGACCGCGGTGGAGAGCGGAGCGCAGGCGGCGCTTCTCGCGCCGACCGAAATCCTCGCGCGCCAGCATCACGCCACTTTGCTCGGTCAGCTCGACAGCATTGGGGTTCGCGTTGCGATCCTCACCGGCCGCGAGAAGGGCCGCGCGAGGGACAGCGTGCTGATGGGTCTCGCCGACGGGTCGGTGGACATCCTCGTCGGCACTCACGCGATCTTTCAGGAAAAGGTCGGTTACAAGAAGCTTGGGCTGGCAGTCATAGACGAGCAGCACCGTTTTGGGGTCTCGCAGCGGCTGCTGCTGACGTCCAAGGCGGAGCATCCGCCGCACCTGCTGGTGATGACCGCAACGCCGATCCCGCGGACGCTGACCCTGACCCAATATGGCGAGATGGACGTCAGCCGCATCGACGAGATGCCGCCCGGCCGAACGCCGGTCGAGACGCGGGTTATCAGCGAGGAAAAGTTGCCTGACGTCATCGAAGGGCTCGGCCGCCACATCGCGGCGGGCAATCAGGCCTATTGGGTGTGTCCGTTGGTCGAAGAGAGCGAGAAGACCGACGCCGCCGCTGCGGAAGAACGCGCGCGTATTCTCACGCTCCGTTTCGGCGAGGAGAAGGTCGGGCTCGTCCATGGCCGGATGAAGGGATTGGAGAAGGACGCGGTGATGGCGCGCTTCGCGTCGGGCGAGCTCGCCGTGCTGGTGGCGACAACGGTGATTGAAGTCGGCGTCGACGTTCCCAATGCTACCCTGATGATCGTGGAAGGGGCCGAACGCTTTGGCCTTGCGCAGCTCCACCAGCTCCGCGGCCGTGTCGGGCGTGGCTCAGGTAAGAGCACGTGCCTGCTGATCCGCGGCCCGAATCTCACCGAGGTCGGCCGCGCACGGCTGTCGTTGATGCGCGAGACAAGCGACGGCTTTCGCATTGCGGAGGAGGATTTGCGGCTGCGCGGACCCGGCGAGATCCTCGGCACGCGCCAGTCAGGCGAAGAGATATTTCGTGCCGCCACGCCGGAGGATGTCGAAACGCTCGCACCGGTCGCCCAGAGCGATGCGATGCTGCTCCTCGACCGAGATGGCGGGCTTAAGGGGGAACGGGGACAGGCGGCGCGAATTTGCCTTTATCTCTTCGAACGGGACCAAGCCGTGGACCTGATTAGGTCCGGATAAGGAGCCATCAATGAGTCCTGCCGTGTTTCTGCCCATTCTGCTGGTACTTCTTGCCGGAGGAATGATCGCGCTCCAGGCGCCGACCAATGCGATCCTGGCGCGGGCAGGCGGATCGCCCGTCCTTGCCGCGCTCATTTCATTCGCGGTGGGCACGGTCACCTTGCTGCTCGTGTGGCTTGCCAGCGGCAATCGCCCGCGCGTGGGCGCCTTCGGAGGACTTCCGCCATACGCGTGGCTCGGCGGCGCCTATGGAGCGCTCTACGTCGCAGTGGCCGCCTACGCTGCGCCGCGGCTCGGCCTCGCCGCCTTGATCACGATTGGAATTGCCGGGCAGATCGCGATGGCCCTGCTGCTCGACCATTTCGGGGCGCTCGGACTTCCGCGCGAGCCGATAAATCTCGGACGCATCGCCGGAGTGGCATTGGTTTTCGCTGGGGTTGTGCTCGTCCGCAGAAGCTAGCGGACCAATAGTGCGTGCCGCTTCTTGCCCAGGCTCAGTTTTAGGGGATCGGCGGCGGCAGTGAGCATCAATCCGGGATCGCTGACGGTAACGTCGTCGAGCCGGACCGCGCCTTCGGCGATCTTGCGCTTGGCTTCCTTGTTGGACGGCGTGAACCCGAGCGCCGTCAGGGCGTGTGTAATGTTCATGCCCTCGCCAAGCGATAGGGTCGGCAGATCTTCGCCAAGGCCGCCCGCACCGAAGGTGTCCGCGGCCGTCCGAGCCGCGGCTTCCGCCGCTTCCCGCCCGTGGAGAAGCGCCGTCGCTTCGGTCGCTAGCACCACCTTCGCATCGTTGATCTCGGCGCCCGTCAGACTCTCCAACTTGCCAATGTCCTCGAGCGAGAGGTCGGTAAACAGCTTGAGGAAGCGGCCGACGTCGGCGTCCTGGGTGTTCCGCCAGAACTGCCAGTAATCGTAAGGGCTGAGCAGCTTCTCATCGAGCCAGACCGCGCCCCTCGCAGTCTTTCCCATCTTCGCGCCGTCGGCGGTGGTAATGAGTGGGGTGGTCACTCCGAACAGCTCGGCCCCGTCGATCCGCCGGGTGAGCTCGATTCCGTTTACGATATTGCCCCACTGATCCGATCCGCCGAACTGCGCCCGGCAACTGGCGCGCCGTGACAGCTCCAGAAAGTCGTAGGCCTGGAGGATCATGTAGTTGAACTCCAGGAAGGTCAGCGGCTGTTCGCGGTCGAGGCGCAGGCGCACGCTGTCGAAGGTCAGCATTCGGTTGATCGTGAAATGCCGCCCGACCTCGCGAAGGAAGGGAATGTACTGCAGCGTATCGAGCCAGTCGGCATTGTTGACGATGATTGCGTCGCGCGGTCCGTCGCCAAAGGTCAGGAATCTCTCGAAGACTCGGCGGATGTTGGCGATGTTGGAATCGATCTCTTCGCCTGTGAGCAGCTTGCGGCTTTCGTCCTTGCCGCTCGGGTCGCCGACCTTCGTCGTTCCGCCACCCATGAGGACGATCGGCCGATGTCCTGCCTGCTGCAAGCGGCGCAGGAGCATGATCGAGACGAGGTTGCCGACGTGAAGGCTGGAGGCGGTCGCATCGAAGCCGACGTACGCGCCGACCACGTCCTTCGCCGCGAGAGCGTCGAATGCGACGGGATCGGTGACCTGGTGGATATAGCCGCGCTCTTCGAGCAGGCGCATGAGGCTGGAATTGTAGGCGGTCATGATCGAGCGCTTAGCGTCATGGTCCCGCCGCTGCTACTGTGCGGCGATGCAATTCAACCTGCAGCCGCATCCGACTACGCTACCGACGATCCCGGACCTCAAGGTCTGGGTTACGGTAGACCATGCAGCCTCGCTCGCGGCGGTAGCGACGACCAACATCTGGTTCGGGATCGGAGCTCCCGCCGCAAAATTCGTCATTCCTGAGCCCAGCGATGCCGCAAGGAAGGATGAGTTATGGAAGACAACCTGCCTCGAGGCTTTCCTCCGGCCGATCGGCGAACAAGCCTATCGCGAATGGAATTTCGCGCCGTCGGGCGAGTGGGCGGCGTACGACTTCTCCTCGACCCGGACGGACATGAAAGAGGCCGAGGCCACCGATCCGTATATTCGGATGGAGGACAATCTCACCTGGTGGGCGCTCGGTGCATCGATCGCTGTTCCCGCCGATACGAACTGGGAGCTTGGCCTCTCCGCGGTGCTCGAGGAAAAGGGCGGGACCAAGTCTTATTGGGCGCTGGCTCATCCGAACCTTGAAAAGCCGGATTTCCACGACCCCGGTTGCTTCGCCGCGCACCTCCCTTAAGCAAGGTCGAATGACCTTATTCGGTATCGACCGCCTCCTCATCGACCCAGACCTGCGCAAGCCCCTCGAAGGCAAGCGCGTCGCACTTCTGGCTCACCCAGCGTCCGTCACCCGTGACCTCACTCATAGTCTCGATGCGCTGGTCGCTTCGGGATTGAACGTTTCGGCCGTCTTTGGACCTCAGCACGGCGTTCGCGGCGACCTCCAGGACAACATGATGGAGTCTCCGGACTTCACCGATCCGACCTACGGCGTCCCCGTATTCAGCCTTTACGGCGAAGTTCGGCGTCCGACCGGCCAATCGATGGGAACGTTCGACACGATCCTCGTCGACCTCCAGGACCTCGGCTGCCGCATCTACACCTACGTGACAACGCTGCTCTATGTGCTCGAGGCGGCTGCGGAATGGGGCAAGAGCGTCTGGGTTTTGGACCGCCCCAATCCCGCCGGGCGTCCGGTCGAGGGCCTGACGCTTAGGGCCGGCTGGGAAAGCTTCGTCGGCGCGGGCCCGATGCCAATGCGCCACGGCCTAACGCTCGGCGAGCTCGGCCACTGGTTCATCCGTCACTTCAGACTCGATGTAGACTATCGCGTGATCGAGATGGACGGTTGGGAACCGGACCAGGCGCCCGGCTATGGCTGGCCGCCCGAGCGGGTATGGATCAATCCGAGCCCCAATGCCTCCAACCTCAACATGGCGCGCGCCTATGCCGGTACCGTGATGCTGGAGGGAACGACGCTGAGCGAGGGCAGGGGCACTACGCGGGCGCTGGAGTTGTTCGGAGCGCCCGACCTAGACCCTCTCCGGATCCTGGCCGAGATGGAGCGCCTCGCGCCCGAATGGCTTATCGGTTGCAAGCTGCGCGACATCACCTTCCAGCCGACCTTCCACAAGCATGTCGGGGAAATGTGCCGCGGGCTGTTCATTCATGCAGAAGGACGGTTCTACGATCACGAGGCATTCAAGCCCTGGCGGCTCCAGTCGCTCGCCTTCAAGGCGATTCGCCGCCTCTATCCGGACTACGACCTTTGGCGCGATTTTGCTTACGAATATGTGTTCGACAAGCTCGCGATCGAGGTCATCAACGGCTCGACCCTGCTGCGCGACTGGGTGGATGACAGCGAGGCAGCACCGGGCGACCTCGACGCCATCGCGATACCCGACGAACGCAACTGGCAAGATGGGCGCAGGGAGTTGCTGATTTACTGACCCCAGCGTGGTTAACGAAGAAGTAGGAGGTTCTCCGTATCTCCGCTCCTGAATTGTTCGGGAGCGGGGCCTCAGATGGCGACGGCGGGGATCGAAGAAGTCACGGAAAATGCGATCCGCGCGGTGGCGCGCGATTGCGGATCGCTCTCGATGGAGTGCAGCGACGTCGCCGGCTACGTGCAAGGCGTCGCCGTCCGGATCGGCGAGCATCTCAAAATGCTCGATCAGCTCGAGGAAGTCACGACGCGCCTGATGGGCGACCAGTCGCGAGTTTCGGATTCCACGGACGAGGCGCGGCTTCTGTCAGAGCAGGCCAAGGCCAAGCTCGAAGCAGGACGCGAGGCGATCGATGGAACGATCGAGGGCTTCAAGGGACTGACCGAGCTTGTTGTCCAGCTTGGTGAGCGGATGGCGGGTTTCGCCTCCGCGATGAACCAGGTGCAGACGGTTTCCTCGACGATCGAGACGATCGCCCGAAAGACCAACATGCTCGCGCTCAATGCGACCATCGAAGCTGCCCGCGCCGGCGACGCCGGCCGAAGCTTCGCGGTCGTCGCCGCCGAGGTGAAGAAGCTTGCGCACGACACGCGTGCGGCGACCAGCCAGATCGCTTCGACGATCGGTGAGCTGACCCGCGAAGCGAGCGCAGTCACGACCGAGATCAAGACCGGCGTCGAGCGCAGCCGCGCCGCGCAGGCCGGCTTTGGCACGATTGGCGACACCGTTCGCGAGGTCAGCGAGATCGTCGGAATGGTCGACCGCCAGACGGAGGGCATCGCTCATTCGACCAGCATGATCCAAACCAGCGTCGACCGCGTGAAGGCCGGTCTTACCGAGTTCGCCGGGGATGCGCGCGCCAACGGAAGCGAGCTGCTCACCGCACAAAAGCGCCTCGGCCATCTCGAAATGCTGTCCAACACCATGCTCGACACGCTCGCGAATTCGGGCGCGGAAATCGACGATACGCCGTTCATCCTCAAGGCACAGGATGCCTGCCGACAGATCCAGAACATCGTCGAGCGGTCGATCGACCAAGGGGACATCGGCGTCGAGGACGTGTTCGACCGCGACTACAAGATCGTCGAAGGGTCAAACCCGGTCCAGTACGACGTGCGGTTCAACGCGGCCGCCGACAAGCTCATCCGGCCAATCCTGGACCGCGTGAAGACCAGCGATGGCAGGATCATCGGCTCTGCGATCGGCGACATGAACGGCTATCTCCCGACGCACCTTACCGAGCGAAGCCATCCGCAAGGTCCGGACCCGGTCTGGAACGACGAGCACTGCCGCAACAAGCGGATCCTCATCGACGACACGACGCGGATGGCGCTCGCAAGCGAAAGGCCGGCCACGCTCGCGACCTATCGGATGGAGCTCGGCGACAAGTTCATCCCGGTGAAGAACGTTTTCGTGCCCCTGTGGATCAAGGGCCGGCGCTGGGGAAATTATGAGCTCGCATACCGTGACGATTGATGGCGCGGGTCACGGCTTACGAAAGCTTACCCGCCCATAAACCTCGTCTTTACGCCCTTGCGTTAGGACCGGTTCGATAAGGCTCTACCTGACGCAGTTCGGACGAGGGGAAAGGAATGGCGATTAACCGGTCAGCCGAATCGAAACCGGTCAGCGTTGCCGAAGTCCAGCTCGCTCGGGTCTCCGGCGACGGCTCTGCGCGTCATTCACACCTGACAACCCTGCTGGAAGGCACCGGCCGCCATTCCGGCCGAGACATGGCCGACGCAGTCCATCTACTTTGCAGCCTTCATGGCCATTATCCGGGACTGATCGAGATCGCGCTCCAACGTTGCCCAAAGGGCGCGGTGGCCGAGTGGCTTAGCCATGCATCCGACTCATTCGAGCGCGAGCGGCTTTACCTGGTCCGGTTGACGTCGGCAGTGGGCCCGCTTCCAAGCACGCCTGGCGCCGCGGAGACCGAGGCAAGCCTCGTCGCAGCCCGGCATGCCCTCGAGACCCTGGCGACGTCTGAGCGCGACGGCTGCGCGCTCGGCGCTGCCACGGCGCTCGTTTGCGACTGGTGGCCGGTGCGGCGCCTGCTCGACCGGGCTGCGGCTCGCGTCGGGACGGAGGCCCCGGCGCCGTCGCTGCCCGATGAGGCTTCAGTAGTCGCCGTTGTCGATCGTGCCGCAGTCAGCGCTGGCGCCGCACGGGCTCTGGCGTTCGGCGGAGAGCAACTGCTGCTCCAGCACCGCGCCCTGCTCGACCTTCTCGAAGCGCGCGCCGAAGCCCGCGGAGAGTTTTAGGCTGCGCCGCTCGAGTGACGCGCCCAACGCGTCACTTCACGCCGCTTTCGCGAATTCGCGCTGCTCGTTGGAGGCGGACGCCTCAACTGCATCGGCGACTGCCACTTCAGATTTCGCTTTCGGGAAGAGCAAGCGCGACGCGAGCACGACGGCGCCGAGCGCGAAGTAGGCGACGACCGCCCACAACGGGCTGTAGAGCACGCTGGCCGCGAACGGGATGCGCAGGAACGTCGGGTTGAACCCGAAATCTTCGCCGATCGCTTCGCAGACGCCCAGGATCGTGTGCGACCGAAGGGGCAGGGCGACCTGATTTTCTTGCGCTTCCATTATTCGCTCCAACTGGCAAAACCTAGTGCGGAGATACCGAGCAAGAGGCGTGCCAAACTGTAAAATCGCGGAAAACCAACGCATTACAACCAGCGAGAAATTTCTAGTTCGGAAATCCCACCACGCTCCGCATCGCAAAGTTGGGAATTTGCACCGCGTGCTGCAAGTGCGTTGCTGCGGCGCAGCATTGATTATCGACGAACGGATGCAAATCTAGTACGGGCGGCGCCCGAAAGCCGGGCTGCCGCGCCTTGAAGGAGCCGCCGATCCGATGATGCGGATCATGATGAAGTCGAAAATCCACCGCGCGACGGTGACTCAGGCCGACCTCGACTATGTGGGGTCGGTCACGCTCGACGCTGCGCTGATGGAGGCTGCCGACCTGCTGGAAGGCGAGCAGGTGGCGATCGTCGACATCACCAACGGCGCCCGGATCGAAACCTATGTCATTCCCGGCGAGCGCGGAAGCGGAGTGATCGGGATCAACGGCGCCGCTGCTCACCTGGTCCACCCTGGCGATCTCGTGATCATCATGAGCTATGCGCTGGTGACCGATGCGGAAGCTCGGGCACTCGAGCCGAAGGTCGTCCACGTCGACGACAAGAACCAGATTGTAAAACTCGGCAACGATCCGGCGGAGCCGGTGCCCGGCTCAAGCCAGGTCAGGGGCGATCTGATCGCGGCGAAGTGACATCGCTCGCGGTAAGCAGCCGCCACGGCGGCGGCAGATAATCCGTCGACATGTAATAATAGAAGAGGCAGCGCCCGCTGTCGTCGCGGTTGATGCCCTTGGCGATTCCGAAAGCGACGTCGCCGCTGAAAACCGGGCCGCCGCTGTCGCCGGGGATGCACGACGGTCCTCTCACCGTCACCCAGGTCGGCGAGCAGGGGCCACCGCATAGAGCGCCGGGCGGCGCGTAGTCGGTCAGTTCGACGGTCGCGCAACTGTAGCCCGAGCTTTCGCCATAGTGGCAGAGGAAGTCCCCGGCGCGCGTGCTTGCGACATTGCGCCAGGTGCGGACGTTGCGGAGCGATCCCGCGCCACGGTCGGCATAGAATGAAGGGTCGGGCGAGCTCGAGCTGCCGTTGATCTGTACGTCGCGATAGGCAGCTCCCCACGATCCGATCATGGGCAGCGTCGGGCTGAGGCCACCGTCCCGGTCGACGTAAGTGAGTTGGTCGGGACAATGCGCCGCGGTCGTGATGGCGTTGGTCTCGCCATTGGTTACGACGAAGCCGGTAGTGCACCGGTTGCGCCGGTTCGTCAGCAAGTTCAGGCCTTCAACCCTACCACCTCCATCGACGCTCATGTTCGATTCGTTGAGCTCATTGACTGCCACCCGGACCGGCACGCCGCCGATTTGCTCCGCGCGCCTGCGGATCGTCTCAATCCCAAGGCGTGACGCATCCGCTGGCGTCACCAGAAGCACCACCTCCCCAGTGCGCTGGTCGTAACCGGCGCCCCGTGCTCCCGGCAGGTCGCTTCGAAAGTCGATCAGATGACGTCGCATGGCGGCAATCGCTTGCTCATGCGTTGCCTTGGCTCCCGTCTTGAAGACCACGGGGACTCCGGCGGCCACGCGGTCGGCGACGGGGTCGAGACCAGTCAGCAAGATGACGATCCGATATTGAGGCGCATGCTCGATGGAAATTCCGGCAAGCCGGGCGGAGAATTCGCGGGCTATTCCATCGGTGGCCGCGACGCTTTCTTGCTGGGCCTTGAGGCGGCGAAACCCTTCTTCCGGAGAAACCCGGAACTGCCCTGCATATTGAGCCGAATCTTCCGCGAGCGCCTCGTCGGGCGTTTCGACTCTCTGCGCTTCCGCGACGTGGGCGGAGGCGAGCAGGAGGAAGGCCGGGAACCATCGCATCGACAGGCGCTCATTCCATTCCCATGTTAAACGCGCACTGAAGGAGACCAGCGATGGCCACAACAATCTCGACCGCTTTCGACCTCACCCCGCCGACGAAAGAACAATTCGATGCGCTTGTTGCCGAGCTCGGCGATGAGGAACGCCATGTGCTTCTCGAGCACGGGACGGAGGCGCCTTTCTGCGGCATCTTCCTGAACGAGAAGCGCCCCGGAGTCTTCACCTGCCGCCTGTGCGGCCTGCCGCTATTTCACGGGGGCACCAAGTTCGAGAGTGGAACCGGCTGGCCGAGCTTCACCCAGCCATTTGCCGAGGGTCACCTCGAGTATATCCGCGACACCAGCTACGGGATGGTGCGGACAGAGATCGTATGCGTCCGCTGCGGGGCTCACCAGGGACATGTCTTCCCGGACGGGCCGCCCCCGACTGGCGAGCGCTATTGCATCAATTCCGTGAGCCTCGCGTTCACTGCAGAAGGAGAGCGGCTACCCGACAAGCTCGGCAGGGGCGCGCCCGAGGGCGAAATCGTCGAAGGATGAGAATACAACATGGCTGAACCGAGCGGCTCGACTTCACGAACTCCGTTTCTGCTCTTGGTGATATTGCTTTTGGTTTCCGCAGTGGTCGGCGGCATCGTCGCTCGACTGGCCCCTGTAGGCGAGGAGACCGGCGACGCGCCGCGCGTACTCGCCGGCCCACCGCAGGAGAGCCTCGCGCCGCTCGTCAGGAAGACTGCGCCCGCAGTAGTGAACATCGCGACGTTGCAGGCCTCACCCGCGCAGCAGAACCCGCTTCTCCAAGACCCCTTCTTCCGCCGCTATTTCGGAATTCCCGACGCTGCGCTCCAGCCCGCGATCGCTGCGGGCTCCGGAGTGATCGTCGACGGCAAACGTGGGCTGGTGATCACCAACTTCCACGTCGTCAGGAATGCCCAGGCCGTCGAGGTGGGATTGAAGGACGGGCGCAAGTTCCCCGCCGATCCGGTGGTGCTGGCGCCCGAGCTGGACATCGCCGTCCTTCGTATCGAGGCCAAGGACCTACCGACTTTGTCGCTCGGTGACAGCGGCAAGCTCCAGGTCGGCGACTATGTCGTCGCCATTGGTAACCCCTTCGGGCTCGGCCAAACGGTAACGAACGGCATCATCAGCGCTACCAATCGGCCGCTCGGGCGAGGCGACTCGCGGGGGTTCCTGCAGACCGATGCACCGATCAATCCAGGCAACTCGGGCGGACCGTTGATCGACCTTCGCGGCGATGTCGTCGGCATCAACTCGGCGTTGTTCAGCCCAAGCGGCAATGAAGCGAGTGCGGGCAATGTCGGAATCGGCTTCGCAATTCCCAGCAACGACGTGAAGCGGATCCTCGCCCAGGCCGAAAAGCGCGCCGGCGAGCAACAGCAATGACCGTTGCTCGGACGAATCGGAGGGAACTCCAGCCAGGAACAGCAGTTGAAAGTTTCGAGCGTGGGAGCTGTCGCGTAAAATCCGCGTAGACGGTGCCCCATGGAACGTGAAACTATTGATCTGACAGAACAAATTGAGCGCTGCCGGCGCCTTGCGCGGGAGCTTACCGACGATGAGATGCGTCATGCTCTCGAGGAACTCGCCGAGGATTACGAAGCACGGCTGAAGCAGCCGAAGGGCGGCAGCTTCATGCTCCGCAACCGAAGCTGAGAAGGACGGCCCTGCCCGCAGGGAAGGCGAAGAGAAGCGGGCAGGGCTCGTTACTTATGGTGGCAGCGCCGTCGGAGCTCGCTAAAGTTCAACGGCGCTACCGAGGACTTGTTAAAGCTCCGCGGGTTAGCGGCTGGTATGGAGAATGGGTTAAGGCCGCTTAAGCCTTGATCCCTGCGTCGTCATAGCGAACCCGTTCGGACTACACGCTCGTAATCGATGCGGATGGACACCCAGGATCCGACCAGAGGAACACCATTCTTGCGCGGCGGACGAATCCGGAACTGCCAGGCAGCTTGCCGAACAGCGGCCGCAAGGTGGGAGCCGTGCGGCTCCTGGTCGAGCTCGATGCAATCCTCGACGCGGTCGCCGGCTACGGTCTTGCAGGCGACGATCCCGTAACCGTCGGGCGCATTGCGAGGGAGATAGCCCCCCAGCTCTGCGTCGGTCGGATGCCTCGCCCATTCCGCGGCATAGAGAACCTCGCCGTTTGGCCCGTGTCCGACGACCTCAGAATCGCCATCGCCGCTCGCGCCCGTCTTGGGCAAATTGGATATGTCGCCAGCCGCCATTTCCTCCTTGCTGAGCTGCAGGATTTCCACGGGCTTCTTAGCGGGCGGTGGCACCGCGATCGTCGGCTTTGCCGGCAGGATGATGGGCGGAGGCTTCGGGAGCGGTTGGGGCTGCGGATGCTCGGCTGTCTTGGGGGCGGTTGGTTGTTTCTGCTTGCTTGCGGCACTGCGTGATTCGGGCATCAGGTCGATGATGACCGAGTGCGACGGCTTTTCCGCAACGGGAGCGAACTTGCCAAGGCCCCAAAGGACCAGGAGCAGACCGAGATTGACCGCAATCGCAAGCGCGAGGCCGGATGCGCGCCGCTGAAACGGCGTGCGCTCATAGGGCGCTGAAAGGCGATAGATAGACAAAGGTGATTCCGCGTCGCGTTCGGCGCGACTTTAGGCGAGCGGAAGTTGAACGGCGAGTGAAAACCCCGCGAATTCAGGCGGCTGGGGAACAGTGCCCGTCGAGGACCAGGAATTGCTCACAACCTCCGGCACTTGACCGAAATCAATGTTGGCGGCAGCTCGGCATCGCCCGCCTTGGTCCATGCTAAGCCGGGGATGAGACTCGTTTCCCTGTTGCGTAACGGGCGGGTCTCAACGTTCGAACTTCTCCTTGGGAAGAGGCTCATCGAGCCGGAGGAGAGGAAGGCCCGCTCCAGCCCCTGAAGGAGCGGGCCTTCTTATCGTGAAAGTCACGCGTCGGCGTGCTCCACCCCGGCGGCTTCGCTCGGCGTCCAGTCGCTCCGCTGGGGGACTTCGAACGGCGTAAAAGAATTCCATGCGCGCCCGTCGGCGGCGACCTTTCGAAGCACCGTCGTTTTGGCAACCGCTAGGTGGGCGACAGCATAATCGGGCCGGTTGCTCGTGACATAGTTGATCACCGTCTCGATCGCCGGGTAGCAAGCGTCGTCGAGGACGATCGTCCCCCCGCGGCAGCAGAGCAGGTCGGCTAGGACGAAGTCGGTCATCACTTGCTCGAAGCGGTGCCCGCCGTCGATGAAGATCATGCCGGCGATCCCCCGTCCATTGCTGTCGAGCAGCGCTGCAAGACCGACTTCAGAGCGTTTCATGACTCGGCGGAAGCCGTTCGGGAACCGCACTTTGAGATAATCCTGGACGATCTCGCCCCGGCCGTTTCGAAGGCCGAATGGATCGAAGATCAGATGCGCGAAAGGGCGGCGGGCGAGCTTGCGCGCACCAAGGATGACCGCCGCGGAGGTTCCCATCCCAAAGCCGATCTCGACCGACAGCGGCTTGGGGCAAGCGCGCGCGAGGAAGGCGAGCAATCCGAGCTGCGCAGGGGTTAACCGAACACCTTCCAACTCATCGGTCCGGCCGTCCGGGTGGCGGAACGTGCCCGATTCAATGGCTTCCAGCGTGAGGGCGACCGCTTCTTCTTGCTCGGCAAGATCGCGGACCAAGGCGACCAACTCTTGCTCTGACGGCAAACTCAACTCGTGCGTCACGAAGATTCTCTCAGGCTTCCGGCAACTTGGTGTCAGTACAATAGATTTCGAGAGCGCGCGTTCGCCAGCCTAGAGGCGAGCAGTTCCTCCGTCGCGATCTTGCGGATCAGAGCCCGGCGCGGTCGTCAGTCGTCGAATATGGCTGTTCCTGGACGCTCGTGTCGACGTCAATCACCTTGTAAATCAGGCAGCGCCCGATGAGGCCGGTGATTAACAGGTAAACCGCGACCACCCCGACCGCGATCGCCGCGATATTGTTGAGGATTACCTGCATGTAGAGGAGGACGCCGAGCCCCAGCGCAACGACGATCCGAACCACCCGATCTTCCGGTCCGACATTCCTGGCCATTTCGATTCAACCCCTTCTTTGAGCTCGTGCAGCGTCCTTAGCCGATAACTTTCGGCGAAACCACGGCCAAACAGAGGTTTCGGGACTGGGCGTCGCACCTGCTGAATCCCACCCAGCCGAGCACGCGGGAACCTGCATCGGTGAACCGACGTTCGGCTCGACGCGTATGGACGACAAGACCCTGAACCTGTGGCGCCAGATCGAAGGCGCGCGCCGTATCGGAAGGAGGGAGGCAGGTCGAGTGAGGCCGGGAGCTTCTCCGTCGGCGCGCGGACCGGTGGCAGCGCCGCCGGAACTCGCTACTCTGGTCTCGACGACGCTGCCAACCAAACATTTACGCCTCCGCGGTTAGCGGGAAGTATGCGAAGATGGTGCCTGCGAAATTTACCCAGTTTCGCTTGGCGCCATCGAGTGCCTGCGATCGCATGACTTACAATCGGAGGCGTTAGCGCCTATGTCGCTTGGGCTATTGGTCGCAAACTGACGGTCTTCAGGCGCTTTGCGGCTCCTCTTTGCCTTCTCCTGCCTCTCCTAGCACGAAGCGGGCCGGCACCTCGGCCCCGACATAGAAGGAAAGTGATATGCCGAGCGGAACCGTGAAATTCTTCAACGAGAGCAAGGGCTATGGCTTCATCGCGCCGGACGGCGGCGGAAACGACGCCTTCGTCCACATCAGCGCCGTGGAGAATAGCGGCATGCGCACGCTGCGCGAGAACCAGCGCGTGAGCTACGAGCTTCAGCAAGACCGCCGCGGCAAGATGGCAGCGACGAACCTGAAGGCCGCCGACGACGCCGCCGAGTCCGAGGCCGAGCCCGAGCAGGCGAGCGACGAGGGCCAGCCGGAGTAAATGACCGGCCACTCCAATCTCGATTTCTACCTCGCCCGTGCCGAGCAGGCGCGGGTCGAGGCGGAAGCGGCGACTCTGGACCATGTCCGCGACCGCTGCCGCCGCTCCGAAGCCGCTTGGCAAGCGCTCGCCGACCGGGCCGAGCGCAGCGAGCGGATGCGTGTGGCGGAAGCGGAGCGGAAAGCGGCTGCGGGGCTCACGAGCTAAGGCGCTAGCCCCGCACGCGCGCTACTTGCACTTGATAAAATGCCCCTTTGCGTCGCGGCACTGCTTTGCCTTGGCCTGCGGGCATTTGACGAACTTGCCGTTCTTGTCCCGGCATTGAGCGGCCGCGAATGACGGCGCCGATCCGGCGAGAAGGCTGAACGCGCACAACCCAAGCATCAGTTTCTTCATGGTTTCCTCCCTTCGGCTGGGGGAGAGGCGAAGATACGCCAATCCCCGCGAACGGCAGGTTTCACCGAGATTACAAAAGGCGCGGCGGCGGTATCGGGGGAATTCCGGACCGAGGTTCAATAACCGAACAGGCGCTCGGCAGCCGGTCGATCGCGCCCGCGTGCCGGTAAGGCGCCGTGTGCTGCGCTGTTCACTTCCGCGCCCAGGCAAAGAGCGGTAGGTTCTCCCGGACAAGTAAGGAGAACCGCCATGAGCCTGTTGGACGGAATCCTCGGCCAGCTTTCGAACAACCCGACGGTCGACAATCTTGCGGCCAAGGTGGGGCTCAGCCCTCAAGAGGTCGAGCAGGCGGTCGCCGCGCTCGGCCAGGCGCACTTTGCCGAAAGCGACACGGTCACCACCGCCGCCCAGCAGACCGGCCTGCCGATGGACAAGCTGCAGGAGATCGTCGGCCACATCGGCGGCGAAGGCGCGCTCGGGCAGTTCGCATCGCTTCTGCAGCAGGACGGCGCCGGCGGGATGCTCGGCGGGCTAAAGAACCTGTTCTAGAGCCGCCGATAAGGCGGGATCGTTGCGATCCGGCGGTCGCGGTGCCAGATTTGAGTCTCGATCGGACGCTTCATCGATCGCACGGCGAAGATCGCTTCGTCGTCGCTGACAGCATCGAGCGTGCGCTGCCCGGAGATCGAGCCATCCTCGTCGACGCTGTAGACGCTATAGCTCGGCATCATGCGTGTGCGTAGAGGAGGGAAGCGGCGCCGCCCAGCGCGAAGTTGTGCCTTTAGCACCGCGGAAGTTGTCAAAGTTGTGCCCTCAGCGCGGGTGCGGGCGCGCGCATGTGAGTCACGCGCTCGCGGAACCGGACAAAGTGGACGCCACGTCCATGCCGTTTTCGTCACCTGGCGAGCGGGAGGCCTCATCCGTCCATCGTCATGGCGCGGGCGGAGTTTCGCCGGTTCGAACTGAATCTGGGGTATATCTGCCGTCACCGGAATGCCTCCAAACGGGAAGGGAGGCAAAGCAGCTATTACATCGAGGGTGCTGTAGGACAGCTCTTTCGTCAGGCCGCTTCGTCGGCCTGCGGTTCGATCTGGAGATATTCGGGGTCGAACTCGGCGATAGCGGCGAGGCGCGGCCAGTCGGGGATCCGGAAGATGCGGCCCTCGATCTCGACGGCCCCACTCTCCTTCAGCGCCTTCAGGGTCCGGTTGACGTGCACCGGGGTGAGGCCGAGCGCGTCGCCGATCTGTCCCTGAGTCAGCTCGAGCAGGAAGTCTGTCCGCAATCCCTGGCCGGACGCTTCCATGCGTAGCCCGAGCTCGCAAAGGAGATGGGCCATCCGGACCTTCGCCTCGCGCCGACCGAGGTTGACCGCCCATCGTGAAAGGACCGCAGCGTCGATCGCGAAATAGGACCAGAAGGCCCGGGTGATCGCCGGCGAAGCGAGGGCGATCGCCTTCAGCTCCTTTCCCGAAAGAAGCACGACCGCCGCATTGGTCAAGGCCTCGAGCGCGGAGCCCGCCCTGGGCGTTGCGACTCGGTGAAGGTCGGCGATCTCTCCGGGGACGTGGATGGCCGTGATCTGGCGGCGCCCGTCGGAGAGCTGCAGATAACGGCCGACCAGCCCGGAGGCGACGAGGACGGCGTGCTCGAACTGGGCTCCGGGAAGGACGATGTCGGAATTGGCGCTGACCCGGGTGACCCGCGCGTTCACGCCCCGGAGGGCGGTGATATCGTCGCGCGACAGCGGCGAAATCGCCGCGAGCCGATCGACGAAATTGTTAAGGGCCGCGCTTGCCGAAAGGTACATGAGTTCTCCCCATCAGGCGGGAGCGCGGGTCGTCTCTCAGCCACCGGAGCCTGAACTCGCTAACCGGTGATAATTTACTCTAACACAGGTTAGAGGCCCTTGCCAGCGGTTAGAGCTGTTTGGCGACGATCAAAGGGCTTTGCCGTCGATAACAGGGCATCGACCGGTGTGATTTCGTTGCCCAGGCGGAATGCTTATCGCCGATTCGCAGGCTGGAGTCGGCACAGGTGGATTACCGGGTCTATTGTCTCGATGGTAACGGCCACATCGGCTTTGCCGAGTGGATCATCGCGGCCAATGTCGAGGAAGCGATCGAGCAGGTGCGCGTGCGCCAACCGCGCGCCCATCGCTGCGAGATCTGGCTAAAGAAGGACATGGTCGCGAAGCTCAACGGGATCGGCGTGTTCGAGCGGTTAGGGGATTAAGGCGGGTCGCAACCGACCAGCGCAGAGCGAGCGCCGCGCGGCGGCGGGATTACCAACTTGTTTTAGGCGCCGTGTAAGGTGGGATCGTCGCGATGCGTCAGAGCACAGCAGGCTCGCATCCGCACGCGCTCAGCGCAAGCGCCCGCGAGTGATCGAAGAAAGCGATCCGACCCCCACGTGCCTAACAGGGTTTCAACCCGCGCTCGCTTACGGGGTTTCCCGACTGTTGTATGCCTGGACCGGGGACTATGCGCGGAGTCGCTCGCGACGCTCCCCCTCGAACAGCGCGTGCGCCCGCCTCAGCCGATCCATCGCCTGAACCGGACCGGCGGGCATCGGACCGCGTCTCCAGGCCCAGCCGTGTCGGCGCCATCGAGGGTGTGTCAGTCCCGACCTTCATCCGAGGTGAGCCCATGCCCCAGATCGATGAACCCATTGCTCCTCGCCCGAAGACGGCGCCGGAGTCACGAAAGCCCAAGCCCGCGGCTGCCGACAGGGCCGCCGGCGGTGTCTATTCCTTCACCATCGATACCGGGACCGGGCGGGTCGTCACCGTCGAAAGCGTCGAGAGCTCCGGTGAGCGGCGCCCGCTGACCGCCGATCAGAAAGCCGAGCTTGCCAAGGCTTTGGAGCCAATGCCGCTCCGCCGGCTGGTCGAGCAGGCCTTCGAGGCGGGGATCGAGTTCGTGCTCGGCGACGGAGCCGCGGGCGATACGCCCGAGACCAAAGAAGAAGGCGAGCTCAGCGGATTGCTCCTCCAGAAAATGATCGAGGGGAGCAAGGCAGGCGAGCTGGTCAAGACCAAGGCCCTCGACCGCAGCGTCGTCGATGCGTTGATCATCCACGCCGCGAAGTAGGCGGCAAGTCATTCGTTGAGCCGCGCGGCGCGGCGGCTGTCCCCTCGCGCGCCATCCGGGCGGCGACGCCCGAAAGCATGGAAGGATGCCCCATGACTTATTCGACGACCTATGACGAACCCACCACCTTTGGTGGAGGGGACAATGAGGAGCTGATCAAGCTGCTCATCGGGCGCCGCGCCCGACGCAATCGATTGCGGCGCTTGATGCTTGCCAAGCTCATCCGCGACAGCCGGTCGGAAGAGACCGATGCGGACGAGGACTTCGACGACGAGGAAGGCGGCGAGGAGCATCGCCTGGCCAAGATCCTGGTTGGAAGCGCGGTCCGCCGCCGCCGCCTGCGCAGGCTGGTGCTGGCCAAACTGATCCGCGAACGCGGTGAGGAGGACGAGGGCGACGAGCTCGACGATGAGGGCGATGACGACCATCGACTGGCCCGGTTGCTGGTTGGGCGCAGGGTGATGCGCCGGGCGAAGCTTCGCCGCCTGCTGCTCGCCAAGCTGCTCAGCGAACGCGGCGAGGACGAGGATGAGGACGACGAGACAGACGAGGACGACCACAAGCTCGTCCGCTTCCTGATCGGCCGTCGGGCGGTTCGCGGCCAGCGTGTGCGTCGGGCATTGGTCGCCAAGCTGCTCAGCGAGCGCGGCGAGGATGACGACGAAGGCGAGGACGCCGACGAGGAAGAAACCGAGGGCATCGGTCGGGCCGGCAAGGCCGCAATGTTCGGCGCGGCGAAGCGCCGGCAGCGCGTCCGCCGCGCGGCAATGGCGAAGGTGCTCGCTAACCAGGACGACTGAGGAAATACGTCGGCCCTGCCGTGGGCAGGAGTCCCGCGGCGGGCGTTGGCGTTACTGGTCGAGGAACGACCGCATCTTGCGGCTCCGATGCCGAAGCGCGTGCGGAGCACGACACCGCAATCCGCGTCGGCGGCGCAACCGAACGACGCATGCGCGGCCGTTCCCGATCGGCGTCAGCCCTTGCCCCTTCCGGCCCGGATCGGCGCGAACACGGTGTATTTCGCAGGGTCGAAATCGACGTCGAACTGGGCGAAGAGGCGCTTGTGGAGGTCGTCGCGCAGCAGGATCGCGTCGCAGTTGAAGAGGGCATTGTCGTAATAGCAAGGCTCGGCGAGGTCGAACAAGGTGAAGCCGTGCGCAGTGATCGCCGAGATGCGCTCGGGAAGCTCGTCGATGGTCGCCTCGACCATCACCACGGCGCATTTCTCCAGGGTCCGGGTGGCGCCGGCGATCGCGGCGAGCTCATGACCGTCGATGTCGATCTTGAGGAGGTAGGGCTCGGGAAGCTCGCGGTCCTTGAGGAAATCGTCGAGCGTGGTGCTCGGCACCGAGCGGTGGGCGCGTCCCTCAGTGGGCTCTGACGTGACGTTGCTGTGAGAGATGTCGGACCCCGGCACATCAATCATGCGATAGGTTTCGAGCAGCACTTCGCCCGTCGAATCCGAAACTGCGACGTTGACGATCTCGTGCGCGACGCGGCTGTAGTTTCGCGCGATCTCCGCATTGAAGTCGACAACCGGCTCGAACAGCAGGTGCAGCGCTTGCGGAAAATGCCTCTGGAGCTCGGCCGTCCCGGTCAGCACTCCGACGTCGAGCACGGTCCCGATACGGATCCCGCGATTCCGCAACACCTGGAACGCCTGGTTCTTGATCGGTCCGCGCACGCAACTGCCTCCCTGGCGGAGCCGTCCGGCATGCGACCCGCGTTTGGCAGGGCGACTATCCGATAGGTGGGGGGTAGTCGATCCTACTGATCGAGGAAGGAGCGCATCTTCCGCGACCGCGACGGATGCTTCAGCTTCCTGAGCGCCTTGGCCTCGATCTGCCGGATACGTTCACGCGTCACGCTGAACTGCTGCCCGACTTCCTCCAGCGTGTGGTCGGTGTTCATGCCGATGCCGAAGCGCATTCGGAGCACGCGCTCTTCGCGGGGGGTCAGGCTGGCAAGGACGCGGGTGACCGTTTCCTTGAGGTTGGACTGGATCGCGGCGTCGACCGGGATGACGGCGTTCTTGTCCTCGATGAAGTCGCCGAGGTGGCTGTCTTCCTCGTCGCCGATCGGGGTTTCGAGGCTGATCGGCTCCTTGGCGATCTTGAGGACCTTGCGGACCTTTTCGAGCGGCATGGAGAGGCGCTCGGCGAGCTCCTCAGGCGTCGCTTCGCGGCCGGTCTCGTGGAGGAACTGGCGGCCGGTGCGGACCAGCTTGTTGATCGTCTCGATCATGTGCACTGGGATACGGATGGTGCGAGCCTGGTCGGCGATCGAGCGGGTGATCGCCTGCCGGATCCACCAGGTGGCGTAAGTCGAGAATTTGTAGCCGCGGCGGTATTCGAACTTATCGACCGCCTTCATCAGGCCGATGTTCCCTTCCTGGATGAGGTCGAGGAACTGCAGGCCGCGATTGGTGTATTTCTTGGCGATGGAGATGACGAGGCGGAGGTTGGCCTCGACCATTTCCTTCTTGGCGATGCGGGCTTCGCGTTCGCCCTTCTGGACCATGTTGACGATGCGCCGGAACTCGGTGAGCGAGGTGCCGGTCGACTGGGCGATGTCGGCGATGTCGGCGCGGATGCGCTCGACGGTGTCGCGCTCCGCCGAAGCGAAGGCGGCCCATTTCTTGTCGATGCCGGCGACGTCCTTCAGCCAGTTCTCGTCGAGCTCGTGGCCGGTGTAGGAATCGAGGAAGGACTTGCGGTTGACGCGGTGGCGCTCGGCGAGGCGGAGCATCTGCCCGCCCAGGCCCATCAGGCGCTTGTTGTAGGCGTAGAGGGCGTCGACGAGGGTTTCGATTTTCGAATTGTGGAACTGGACGCTCTCGACCTCGGCGGTGAGCTGCTCGCGGAGCTTGTGGTACTTCTTCTCCTCGGCGGGCGCGAAGTCCTGGCCGGACTGGAGCGCGTCCATCCGGTGCGCCTGGACCTTGGAGAATTTCTTGTAGATCGAGGTGATCTCGGCGAATTTCTCGAGCGCCGAGGGCTTCAGCGTCTCTTCCATCTGGGCGAGGGAGAGGGTGTTGTCCTCGTCGTCGTCCTCGGCCTGCGGCTGGGTGCGCCGCTCGACCATGTCCTCTTCCTCGTCGGAAGCATCGGCCTCGGGCTCGTCGGCGACCTCTTCCTCTTCCTTGATCGAGGGGCCGGCCGCCTTCTCGCTGATCTCGCCTTCGCCGCCGCCTTCGCCGCCTTCCTCGGTCTCGTTCAGCTGCTCGGCGGTCGGGCCCTTCGAGAGCATCGCCTCGAGGTCCATGATCTCGCGAAGCTGCATGCGCCCTTCGTTGAGGGCGTTCGACCAGCCGATGATGGCGTTGAAGGTGATCGGGCTTTCGCAGAGGCCCCAGATCATCGTGTCGCGGCCGGCCTCAATGCGCTTGGCAATGGCGATCTCGCCCTCACGGGAGAGCAATTCCACCGCGCCCATTTCGCGCAGGTACATGCGGACGGGATCGTCGGTGCGGTCGGTCGGCTCCTTCTTGACCGCGGCCGCTGGGCGCGGGCCGCCGTCGTCGAGGGGATCGACCTCTTCCTCGGTGCTGGCCTCGGACTCCTTGTCCTCTTCCTCCTCGTCGTCGGCGCTTTCGGCGTTCTCGACGATCTGGACGCCCATCTCGTTGAGCGCGGACATGACGTCCTCGATCTGGTCGGGCGACATCTGGTCGGAGGGCAGGGCCTCGTTCAGCTCGTCGACGGTGATGATCCCGCGCTTCTTGGCACGCGCGATGAGCTTCTTGACCGATGCGTCGTTCATGTCGAGCAGGGGGGCATCCCCGGCTTCGGCCATGTCGACTTCCTGTGCTTCGTTTTTCGCCATAAGTTCCGCTGCTTAATCAGTGCCGGCAAGCTGCGCCAGCCTCTGCCTCAACCCATGCCGCGCCGTAATCAGGCGCTGCTGCTCTTTAAGGGCCTCGTCGGTCATGTCCCGCTTCAGCCGTTCCGTTGCACTCTCCAAGGCCTTGTCCACTTCCTCCGCCGCGGCGATGATCTCGACTGCAGCGGCCAGATCGCTTCGGGCGCGGTCCGGGTCGCTGTCGCGGCGGGTGAAGGAAAAGCCCATGGCGCTAAAGCCCTTCGGGCCCGTTGCTCCATTGCCGCCCAATATGGTGGCAAGGCCGTCACGATCAAGCGCAGCGCCGGAAAAGGCCGCGTTGACCAGCTCGTCGCGCATCCTGGCGGTCGATTTGTCGTGGATGTCGAGCGCCGCGAGCTGCTCGCAGTGTGCGGGGAGCTCTTCGGGATAGTTGGCAAAGCCGAGGATGAGGGCGCGCGCGGTCGGCGCGTCGATCCCTTCCGCGGCGATCGCTCGGGCGTCCGAGCCGACTGGAACTATCGGTGGCACGAAACGGCCGCCCTTGAAGCTGCCGCGGCGCTGGGGTGAGGGGGTAAAGGCGCCCGCAGGATGGCGCTGCTCGTAGAAGCGGCTGAGCCAGTCCTCGCGGTAGATGCGGCTGAGATCGGCGTGGCCGATTGCGGCTGAATGGTCGAGGAGGCGCTGCTTGAGCGCTGCCCAGGCCTCGGGCGTGGTCAGCGGCTGCGCTTCGATCTCATGGCGCCACAGGCGGGCGTCGAGCGGTTCGGGAGTTGCAATCAGCGCCTCAAACGCCTCACGCCCGCCGTTTCGGATGACGTCGTCGGGGTCCTGGCCAGCGGGAAGCTCGACGAAGCGGAGCGTGCGTTCCGGAGTGATGTGGGGGAGGGCGCGCAGGGCGGCGCGGATCGCGGCCTTGCGGCCCGCGGAGTCACCGTCGAAGCACAGGATCGGCGAAGGATCGAGCCGCCACATGCGCTCGAGCTGTGCCTCTGTGACCGCGGTGCCGTTGGGGGCCACGGCCTCGGCGATGCCCGCGCGATCGAGGGCGATCACGTCCATATAGCCTTCGACGACGATCAGCCGCTTCGCGGTTCGGCTGGCGGGCGAGGCGTGGTCGATATTGTAGAGCGTCCGGCCCTTGTCGAAGAGCGGCGTGTCGGGAGAGTTCAGATACTTCGGCTCGCCCTCGCCGAGAATTCGGCCGCCGAAGCCGATGACCCGCCCGCGCGGGTCGCGGATGGGGAACATCAGACGGCCGCGGAAGCGGTCGTAGGTCGCTCCGCCATCCTCGGGCTTGATCAGCATGCCGGTATCGACGAGTTTTTCCTCGCCGAGCGTTTCAAGGGCCCGCTTCATCGTGCTTCGGCTGTCGGGGGCGAAGCCCAGCCCGAAACGCTGGACGGTCGCGGAGTCGATCCCGCGCTGCTTGAGATAGTCGCGAGCCTGCGTTCCGGAGAGGCTTTCAAGTTGTCCGGAAAACCATTTCGCGACTTCAGCCATGACGTCGGTCAGCGAGGCGGCGCGGTCGTCGCGTTCCTTGGCCTTCGGGTCCGGGGCGGGCACGTCCATGCCCGCCTTGGCCGCAAGCTCCTTGACCGCGTCCATGAACGGCATTCCGCGCTGGTCGGTCAAAAAGCGGATCGCGTCGCCGTGGGCCCCGCAGCCGAAGCAATGGTAGAAGCCCTTGTCGTCGTTGACGGTGAAGCTCGGCGTCTTCTCGTTGTGGAACGGGCAGCACGCCTTCCACTCGCGGCCCGCACGGATCAGCTTCACGGTGGGCGAGATGACGGCGCTTAGCACCGTCCGAGCGCGCAATTCGTCCAGCCAGGCGGGGGAAAGGGTCACGATTCGACCCTATGCGCGAATCACCTGCCCGCAAGACGATGCGAAAAACTTATCCACAGCTGAGCCCGCTGAAACCGGCGCGTGAACAATTAACGTTCGTCGCCACGCTCGAATGTGGTTAACTGTTACGGTTCCGACACAGAGCGGCGCAAGATCGCTGGGGCCGGGATCACCAAGGGAGGGGAATATATGTTGACGAAGATCAGCGGGCTGGCCCGCACTCTCTACATCGTCCTTGCAATCGTCGCCGGGTTCGTAACCCTCGGCACGATGCCCGTTGCGTTGGTCCTTGTCGCGCTCGGCCTGATCGCCGGCATCACATTGCCCAGGGAAAGAATGGTCCTTGCGGCAGCGACAATTCTTGCCTTGCCAACGATCGGCGCGGCGCTCGAGAAAATACCGATGATCGGCGGCCAATTGAACGCCGTAACAGCCAATCTTCAGCTCGGCATGGCCGGCGCCTTTGCGATGGCAATGGTCATCATCCTGTATGAATTGGCGATGGACGGCGTGACCGGCCTGACGGGGGCTGCTCCGCGCAGGACAGCTGCCGCCGCAATATAGTTTCAACCGTTTCGAAGCCTTGCCCCGCTGCTTTCCGCGGCGGGGCTTTTATTATGCCTTAGCTTCCCCTCCCGCTCGCGGGAGGGGAGTTAAGACAGCGCCGCCTTCACCAGCGCACTCGCGCGAGCGGGCTCGATGCTTGGTCCGAGGCGCTCCTTCACCAGGGCCATGACCCTGCCCATGTCCTTCATCGAGCTGGCGCCGGTCTCAGTGACGATCTCACGGATCTTTGCTTCGGCCTCTGCATCGCTCAGCTGCTGAGGCAGAAAGCGCTCGATCACCGTGATCTCGCCTTCTTCCAAGGCGGCGCGGTCTTCGCGGCCGCCCTTGCGATAGAGATCGGCGCTTTCGCGGCGCTGTTTGATCATCTTCTGGAGGACTTCGGTGACGAGCGCATCGTCGTCCTTGGGAGCTACACCGGTCCGCGCTTCGATGTCGCGGTTCTTGATTGCCGCGGAAACGAGGCGCAACGTGCCGGTCGTCTCCTTGTCGCCGCCCTTCATTGCGGTGATCGTCGCAGCCTTGATGTCGTCGCGGATCATGGCGTTGCCCTAACGTTGGATTTTCACGCTGACCAGCGTTGACCGGCGGGCACAAAGCGCATAGCGGCAGTCCCTTAGCGACATCGCTGGAAAACCCTGAACGGAAGGCATCTTTCGCCATGGCCGACGTACGACCTCTGCACGCGCCCCCGCCACCGGGCGCCACGGGAGTCGTGGTGTTTGCGGACGGCCGCACGATCTGGGGTGAAGGGTTCGGCGCCGAAGGCGAGGCGGTCGGGGAGCTGTGCTTCAACACGGCCATGACCGGCTACCAGGAAGTGATGACCGACCCGTCCTACGCGAAGCAGGTCATTGCCTTCACATTCCCGCACATCGGCAATGTCGGAGCGAACGACGAGGACATCGAGGCGGCGGAAGCGCATGCGCTCGGCTGCCTGGTTCGCGAGGTGGTCACGGAGGCGAGCAATTATCGCGCGAACCAGGGCTTTGCAGACTGGATGCGCAAATGGGGCCGGATCGGGATCGCCGGCGTGGATACGCGCGCGCTGACCAGGCTGGTTCGTGAAGAGGGACCGCCGAATGTCGCGATCGCTCACCGCGCCGATGGGCAGTTCGATCTCGAGAAGCTGCAGAAGATGGCTGCGGATTGGCCGGGTCTCGAGGGCATGGATCTCGCGAAGGACGTAAGCCGGCTGCAGATAGACCGCTGGACCGGCGGCAAGTGGCAGTGGGGACAGGGGTATGAACTCGGCGGCGACGACGAGACCCGCCCTCACGTCGTCGCAGTGGATTACGGCAACAAGCGCAACATCTTCCGCAATCTCGTGGAGGCCGGCGCGAGGGTAACCGTGGTGCCGGCGAGCGCGAGCTTCGACGAGATCATGGCGCACGAGCCTGACGGCTTCTTCCTGTCGAACGGGCCCGGCGATCCGGCGGCGACTGGGGAATATGCGGTTCCGGTCATCCGGCAGATGCTGGAGACCAAGAAGCCATTGTTCGGCATCTGCCTCGGCCACCAGATGCTGGCGCTCGCCGTCGGCGGGAAGACTAGCAAGATGTTCCAGGGGCATCGCGGCGCCAATCACCCGGTGAAGCGCCTGTCGGACGGGCGCGTCGAGATCACCAGCATGAACCACGGGTTCGCAGTCGAAAGGGAAGGCCTTCCGGACAACGTCCGCGAGACGCATGTTTCGCTATTCGACGGCTCGAACTGCGGGATTGAACTGACTGACCGTCCGGCATTCAGCGTGCAGTACCACCCGGAGGCTTCTCCGGGTCCTCAAGACAGCTTCTACCTGTTCGAGAGGTTCGTGAGCAGCATCACGAAGGAGGCATGACCATGCGCTTTTCAGCTCTCACCATTCTTCCCGCGATCTTTCTCTCTACGCCGCTGCTGGCCCAGCACATCGAGGAGATCGCGGCCAGCAAGGCCCCGACAGTCTACCGGCCGGACGATCTGTTCCAGCTTCCGCCGAGCCAGTGGCATTATGCGAAGCAGCTTTGGCAGGGCACCGACCCGTGCACGCCCGAGCAGTGCGAAGCGGGCTACACCTCGGGCGATCTTGTGCTCAGCGTCGAGCATACCGGCGACTGGGTGCGGATCATGGCCGGCTTCCGCAATTGCGCGCCGGTCGCCTTCAGCGAGATCGAAACGGGCAAGGGGCCGGGTAAGTCGTCGCGGGCGAAGGTGGAACGGCAGGTGGCGCAGGTCGTCAAGGGCGCGGCCAAGACTTGCAAGGCTGCAGCCCCGGCGGTTGCGAATATCAGCGTCTCGTCCATGTTCCCCGGAAGCAAGAAGTGACGCCAAGGACCTTTGTGCTTGCGTCCATTGTCGCCGTTTCTCTCGGCGGCTGCGCCACGCCGCCGCGGATGCATGACGAAGGGCAGCTCAACCAGATTGCGCTCGACTGCGGGCTGGCACTGGGTGAGCTGATGCAGGACGAGAGCGAGAAGAGGCTGCTCCTGCTCGTTCACCAGGATCCATCGGCGGAGCAGCGCGTCTGCGTCGCGAAGTGGGCACGCAAGAACGGCCTCAAGGCCGTGTTCGTCAACATGCAATTCCCGGAAGGCTGATCCAGAGCAACCATGCCCAGGCGCACCGACATTTCCTCGATCCTCATCATCGGCGCCGGCCCGATCGTCATCGGCCAGGCGGCCGAATTCGATTATTCGGGGTCCCAGGCGGTCAAGGCGCTGAAGGCCGAGGGCTATCGGGTCATCGTCGTCAATTCGAACCCGGCGACGATCATGACCGACCCCGAGCTGGCCGACGCGACCTATATCGAGCCGATCACCCCCGGGATCGTCGCCAAGATCATCGAGAAAGAGCGGCCGGACGCGCTGTTGCCGACGATGGGCGGGCAGACCGCGCTCAATACGTCGCTGGCCTTGTTCAAGGACGGGACGCTCGACCGGCTCGGCGTGCAGCTGATCGGCGCCAATGCCGAGGCCATCGAGAAGGCCGAGGATCGGCTTAAGTTCCGCCAGGCGATGGACAAGATCGGGCTCGAGAGCCCGCGGTCGGCGATCGCCCACAGCCTCGAGGACGCGCTTGCGGGCCTCGACCATGTCGGCCTGCCGGCGATTATCCGCCCCAGCTTCACGCTGGGCGGGACGGGCGGGGGCATCGCCTACAACCGTGACGAGTTCGTGCGGATCGTCAGCGGCGGACTGGAGGCGAGCCCGACCACCGAGGTGCTGATCGAGGAATCGGTGCTCGGCTGGAAGGAATATGAGATGGAGGTCGTGCGCGACCGCGCCGACAACGCCATCATCATCTGCTCGATAGAGAATATCGATCCGATGGGGGTTCACACGGGTGACTCGATCACCGTGGCTCCCGCGCTGACGCTGACCGACAAGGAATATCAGCGAATGCGCTCGGCGAGCATCGCGGTACTTCGTGAAATCGGCGTAGAAACAGGAGGTTCCAACGTCCAGTTCGCGGTCGATCCCAAGACCGGGCGGATGGTCGTGATCGAGATGAACCCGCGGGTTTCGCGCTCGTCGGCACTAGCATCGAAGGCGACCGGCTTCCCAATCGCCAAGGTCGCTGCCCGGTTGGCGGTAGGGTACACGCTGGACGAGATCGCAAACGACATCACCGGCGGGGCGACCCCGGCGAGCTTCGAGCCGACGATCGATTATGTCGTCACCAAGATCCCGCGCTTCGCATTCGAGAAGTTCCGCGGCGCCGAGGCTTTGCTGTCGACGTCGATGAAGTCGGTCGGTGAGGTCATGGCGATCGGGCGCAGCTTCGCGGAAAGTCTGCAGAAGGCGTTGCGCGGGCTCGAGATCGGACTCAACGGCCTCGACCGCGTCGAAGAGCTGCAGGATGCAGACCCGGGCGCGATCGAAAGTGCGCTTGCACGACCGACGCCGGACCGCCTGCTGGTTGCCGCCGAAGCGCTTCGCCAGGGATTCACGGTCGAGCGCATCAATGAAATCTCGGCTTTCGATCCTTGGTTTTTAAGACGCTTGGAAGAGATTGTTCATACCGAGGAAGAAGTTCGCGCCAGTGGTCTTCCGAGCGACGCCAGGGGCATGCGGCGGTTGAAGGCGATGGGCTTTTCGGACGCGCGGCTGGCGCAGCTTGCGCTGCGGTCGGCGCATGTCGAGCGCGGAATGAGCGAAGCCGTCGCCGCGGGCGGATCTGGCGTCGTCCACAGCGCGATGCGCGGGATGACCGGCGGAATTACCGAAGGGGAGGTTCTCGCGCACCGCCTTCGCCTCGGCGTCAGGCCCGTGTTCAAGCGCATCGACAGCTGCGCGGCCGAGTTCGATGCGGCGACCCCTTATTTGTACTCGACCTACGAAGCGCCGCTGTTCGGCGAACCGGTGGACGAAGCGGAAGTCTCCGACCGGCGGAAGATCATGATCCTGGGCGGTGGGCCGAACAGGATCGGGCAGGGCATCGAGTTCGATTATTGCTGCTGCCACGCCGCCTTCGCCCTGGGCCGCGACCGCGGCGAGCAGAAGGGCGCGGGCTTCGAAGTCGTCATGGTCAATTGCAATCCGGAAACGGTTTCGACCGACCCCGACACGTCGGACCGCCTCTATTTCGAGCCGCTGACAGCGGAGGACGTGCTGGAGATCGTTCGGCGTGAGCAGGAAAAGGGCGAGCTCGTGGGCCTGATCGTCCAGCTCGGCGGTCAGACTCCGTTGAAGCTCGCCGCGGAGCTGCAGGCGGCGGGAGTGCCGATCCTCGGCACCTCGCCCGACAGCATCGACCTCGCCGAAGACCGCGAGCGATTCGCGGCGCTCGTGCAGCAGCTGGGCCTCAAGCAGCCCGCGAACGGCATTGCGCGCAGCCGCGACGAAGCGCTGCGGGTGGCGGAGCGGATCGGTTATCCCGTCCTCCTGAGGCCGTCCTATGTCCTTGGCGGGCGCGGGATGGAGGTGGTCGAAGGGCCGCAGCAGCTCGATCACTACATTGCGACCGCGGTGCAGGTGTCGGGCCGAAGCCCGGTGCTGATCGACCGCTATCTGCGTGACGCAATCGAGGTTGATGTGGACGCGATCTGCGACGGGACCGACGTCGCGGTGTGCGGGGTCCTCCAGCATATCGAGGAGGCTGGCGTCCATTCGGGCGACAGCGCCTGCTCGATCCCGCCGTACAGTCTCTCCAAGGAGATCGTCGCCGAAATCGAGCGGCAGACGCGCGAGCTGGCCCTGGCGCTCAAGGTCAAGGGCCTGATGAACGTCCAATATGCGGTGAAGGAAGGCGAGGTTTACCTCATCGAGGTGAACCCGCGCGCGAGCCGAACGGTGCCGTTCGTGGCGAAGGCGGTCGGGACGCCGGTCGCGAAAATGGCGGCACTAGTGATGGCGGGCGAACCGCTCGCCAAGCTCGGCGAGGTGCGGCGGATCGACCGCTACACCGCGGTCAAGGAATCGGTATTCCCCTTCGCACGCTTCCCCGGCACCGATCCGGTCCTCGGACCGGAGATGAAGAGCACCGGGGAAGTCATGGGAATCGATAAGAATTTCGACATCGCTTTCGCCAAGGCGCTGCTCGGAGCGAGCATGGTCCTGCCGCAGGGCGGGACGGCGTTCGTGTCGGTGAAGGACGCCGACAAGGACAATATCGTGCCGGCGGTTGAGAAGCTCGTCGAGCTCGGCTTCGCCATCATCGCGACGGGGGGGACTGCGGCGCACCTCCAGTCGAAGGGCCTGCCGGTCACGGAAGTGAACAAGGTGGCGCAGGGGCGGCCGCACATCGTCGACAAGCTCCTCGACGGCGACGTCGACCTGGTGTTCAACACGACGGAGGGCTGGCAGTCGCTCAAGGACAGCCACTCGATCCGAGCGACCGCGTTGAACCGCAAGGTTCCTTACTTCACGACCGCAGCGGCAAGCCTTGCGGCGGCACGGTCGATCGAGGCCGCTCGAGGGCATGCGCTTGCAGTCGCATCGCTCCAATCCTATTATTCGGCGTTCTAGAAACAGCTTCCATCGACAATCTGCCCTGGACTCGCGCGCTCTGACAGCGTGCTCCGGCAGACCATTGTAAAGGGTATGAAGACATGGCGAGTGCCGAAAAGGTACCGATGTTGGCCGAGGGCCATCGCAAGCTGACCGACGAGCTGAAGCGGCTCCGCAGCGAGGAACGGCCGGCGATCGTCGAGGCGATCGAGGAAGCGCGCGCGCACGGCGACCTCAGCGAGAACGCCGAATATCATGCAGCGAAGGAGCGGCAGGGCCAGATCGAGGCGATGATCGCCGATCTGGAGGACAGCCTCAGCCGCGCGATGGTGATCGATCCGACGACGCTGTCGGGGAACAAGGTCGTGTTCGGAGCGACGGTCACTTTGCTCGACGAGGACAAGAAAAAGGTGAAATACCAGCTTGTCGGCCAGGTCGAGGCAGATGCCGGCCACGGCCGTATCAGCTACAACTCGCCGCTCGGCCGGGCGCTCATCGGCCGCCACGTGGGCGAGGAAGTCGAAGTCTCGACGCCGTCCGGCGATCGCTATTACGAGATCAAGAAGATCGAGTTCGTCTGAGCGATTTCGTGGATCGCCCGGCCCGAAGCGCGACCAACGTCATCGCCGCGATTACCGCGCTCGCGTGGGCGACCGCGGCCTTTGCCGGCCAGTCGGACCAGGCATCGCTGGCGCTCGGGTTCATCCCGGCACGGCTGAGCGGGACTTCGGTGCCGTGGATCGCCGTCCCGGCTTTCCTGACGCCGCTGACGGCCACGCTCGTCCATGCCGGGCTCATCCATCTCGGCTTCAACCTGCTGGTGTTCGTCTGGTGTGGCGCCGCCGTTGAGCGGGTGCTCGGCAAGACCGGGCTCATCGCTCTCTATCTCGTGGGCGCCTATGCCGCGGCGCTGGCGCAGTGGGCGGTTGATCCGGCGGGGACCGTGCCGATGGTCGGCGCGAGCGGAGCGATCAGCGCCGTGATGGGCGCGTTTGCGCTGAGCTTCGGGCGCGCGAAGGCATTCACCAACAATTTGCGCGTCAACCGGTGGATCAACGTCGTCTGGTTGCTGGTCGCGTGGGTCGTGCTTCAGCTGATGATGGGCTGGCTCGCAGGCGGACAGGGCTATTTGCTCGCAACGCCCGCGCATGTCGGCGGATTTGCGGTGGGTCTGCTGCTTCAGCGCCCGTTGCTGCTGTGGCGCTATCGGAAGGCCTAGCCAGCAGGCGCCCTCGGCCTCGAAATCCCCGTGATCGTGCCTTCGAGATCCGGTTCGAGCAGTCGGTGGAGGTGCACGACGACATATTTCATCTCTGCATCGTCGACGGTGCGCTGCGCGGCGCCGCGCCATGCATCTTCCGCAGCGGCGTAGCTATCGTAGACGCCGACGACATCGATGGTGTTCATGTCGAAGTCGAGCGTGCGCGGGTCCTTGACCCGTCCGCCGAAGACCAGGTGAAGCTTGCTCATGCCGGCCCGCTAGCCGATTTGCCCGGCGCCGTCAGCTTTTGTCGCCGCCGCGCGCGGCGTCAAGCGCGGCATTGGCGGACGCCTTTGCGGCATCGGCGACGCCCTCGAGCAGGCTGCGGATCGTCTCCTCGCCCTTCTCGCGGCTGAGGCCGAGCTCGTCGAGGCGCTGGGTTCCAGTCTCACGGGCCGCGTCGAACGCGGCTTTCGCCGTGTCCTTCACGCGCCGAGCGGTCGGCCGGATCACGCGGGCCTCGGCATTGGTGCGCGGGAGAAGCGCGGCGATGAGGGCACCCGCCGCGATACCTCCGGCGATCGCAAGAAGCGGCGCTTCGCCGAGCGTGTCGACGGCGCGGTCTCGCGCGCCTTCATAGGCTTCGATCGCCCGCTGGCGGGCGCCGGTCTCTTCGTAGGTTGGGTTGGCGTTGGTATCGGCTTCGGTCATTCTGTTGCCTCCGTCTTCTGTTTCTGTGGCGCACGCTCAGCTTTGTTCTGGGCGGGCTTGCGGCGCTTGCGTGATTTTCCCTTCGCGCCGTCGACCAGCTTGCCGGCCAGGTCGAACAGCGGCTCGCGTGCGAGGAACATGGTGATTGCCGCAACGACGCCCGTCGCGGCGAGCGGCCTGGCGCGGACGGCGTCGACGGCGTCTTCGGCAATGTCCGCGCCCTTCTCCTTTGCGCCCTGCCAGGTGTTGCGGGCAAGCGCCTTGGGGCTGAGCCGGTCCTGAAGCTCGTGCGCGGTGGCCATGACCCGCGACCGCCTGCGCTCGACTTCGAGGCGCGCGGCAGCGATTTCCGGGCCTTCGGTCACAGGACGCGCCTCACGCGCTCCGCGCCGATCCAGCCGAGAAGACCGGCGATGGCCGCAAAGATTATCAGGCCGGCGACTCCGGCGAGAAGCGGTCCGATCAGCTTGGCCAATGCCAGCACCACGCCGACCGCGAGGGCCGTCACCGCGGCGAGCGCGAGGATGAATGCGACGCCGAACAGCGCAGCGGGAAGCGCGAGCGCCTTCGCCTTGGCGGATGCGATGGCCTTCAGGAGGCCGATTTCGGCCCGCGCATAGCCCTTGCCGTCCTCGATCAGCTCCTGGACGAGCTCACCGATGGGACGCTCGGGCGGCGGCGGTCCCGGGTCGACGGGCTTCAGCATCAATCCTCTTCGTCTTCGTCCCGGGCGAGACCGCTCTTGACGAGGCGAGCGAGCACGAAGCCGACGACAGCGGCGCCGGCCAGCGCCACTCCAGGGCTGTTGCGGACGAAGTTGCGCGTGTCCTCGATCAGCTCGTCGGGGTCCTTCCCGGCAATGTTGTTGGCCGCATTCTCGATCGCTCCGGCGGCGCGACGCGCGTAGTCGCCATAGTCGGGGCCAAGGCGTTCCTCGATCCCGTCGGCGGTGTCGCCGACCATCTTCGCGACATTGGCGAGCGCCTCGGAGGTGCGCTCGAGCCCTTGGGTGACGAGCCCGCGCGCCTTGTCGCCGGCCTGGTTCGCGATCTGCTCGCGGCCGCTGCGGATGCGGTCGGCGATTCCCTGCGAGCTGGCGCTGCCGCCCTTCGTCGTTGTGCCGGCGAGCGCGGTTTCGTCGATCGTGATCGTGCCGCCGCTCTGATCGCGATCGGTGGGGTCGGTCGCGATCGCGCCGACGTTGGCGCCTTCAATCACTTTGTCGGTCCCCTCGGGAAGTTCAGTGTCAGCGGTTCTTTGGTCAGCCATCGCGGTCCTCCTTTTGCCCGCTTCAACCATGTGCCGACTGCGTTCGTTCCGGCACACGGAAGCGAAAGTTGCACGCCTGAACGCGCCGCTTTAGGCGCTCCGATACGCCCATATTGTTACGCCCGCGCAAGAAGGAAAGCCATGACCGCCATTGTCGATGTGCACGCCCGCCAGATCCTCGACAGCCGGGGCAATCCCACGGTCGAGGTCGACGTCACGCTGGAGGACGGGAGCATGGGCCGTGCTGCGGTCCCGTCGGGGGCTTCGACGGGCGCTCACGAAGCAGTCGAGCTTCGCGACGGCGACAAGAGCCGGTGGAGCGGCAAGGGTGTTTCGAAGGCGGTGCAGGCGGCGAACGGCGCGATCGCCGAAGCCGTGGTCGGAATGGACGCCGAGGACCAGGGCGCACTCGACGCCGAGATGATCGCGCTCGACGGAACGGAGAACAAGGGCCGCCTCGGCGCCAATGCGATCCTCGGAGTCAGCCTGGCGACTGCGAAGGCCGCCGCCGATGCACTCGGCCTGCCGCTCTATCGCTACGTCGGCGGCGTCGATGCGAACCTGCTGCCCGTTCCGATGATGAACATCCTCAACGGCGGCGTTCACGCGGACAACGGCATCGACTTCCAGGAGTTCATGGTGATGCCGGTCGGCGCGCCGACCTTCGCCGAGGCGCTTCGCTGCGGTGCGGAGATATTCCATGCACTGAAGGCGGCGCTTCATGGAGCCGGCCTGTCGACGGCCGTCGGCGACGAGGGCGGCTTCGCGCCGAAGATCGATAATGCGCGACAAGCGCTGGATTTCATTGAGAAAGCGGTGAAGGCGGCGGGCTACAAGCTCGGCGATGACGTGCTCCTCGCTCTCGACTGCGCGGCGAGCGAATATTTCAAGGACGGCGCATACCGGATGGAGGGCGAGGGGAAGACCTTGTCCTCGGCCGAGAATGCCCGGTTCCTCGCCGACCTTGCGGCCAATTTCCCGATCGCCTCGATCGAGGATGGAATGGCGGAGGACGATTGGGCGGGGTGGAAGCTGCTTACTGATGAGCTTGGGGGCAAGGTCCAGCTTGTTGGCGACGACCTGTTCGTTACCAATACCAAGCGGCTTCAGAAGGGCATCGACGACGGGATCGCCAATTCGATCCTGATCAAGGTCAACCAGATCGGGACCCTGACCGAGACGATCGAGGCAGTGCGGCTGGCGCAGACCAGCGCATACACCGCCGTCATGTCGCACAGATCCGGCGAGACGGAGGATTCGACGATTGCCGATCTGGCGGTGGCGCTGAGCTGCGGGCAGATCAAGACCGGCAGCCTTGCGCGTTCGGACCGGACGGCCAAGTATAACCAGCTGTTGCGGATCGAGGAGGAGCTCGGCGATATGGCGCGGTTTGCCGGGGGCGCTGCGTTGAAGGCTTATCGCCCCGCCTGATCCACAACTTTATCCCTGGTTTGCCCACCAAATCATTATTTTCACTTGCATATCCGACTCGGTCGTGATTCTTTCATGAGCGATGGGGGGAGCATCCAAAAGCCTGCGTTTGATCCGCCGCTCGGCGGCGCCGGCGCTCGCCTTGATCGTCGTCGGGACATTCGCGGGACACGCGGTCGCCGGTCCCAACGGAATCCTCGCCTGGGGCGGATATCACCGTGCGCTCAAGGAACGGCAGGCCGAGCTGGCGCAGCTCGAGCAGCAGAAAGCCCAGCTGAGGCACCGCTCCGATCTGCTCGACCCCCGCAAGGCCGATCCCGACATGGCGGATGAGTTGGTCCGCAGGGACCTCGGGCTGGTCAGGCCTGACGAGGTGATCGTCCCGCTGAACTGAGCGCCTGTTGCCGCTTCCCGAAGCGCCTCTTATAGGCGGGCGCGCTTCCAGTTGAGAGAGATTGCCGTGGCGCGTTCCGCGAAGAGATCAGCCGTTTCGACGGTCCCCCAGGTTCCCGAGATGGAGCGTCCGCCGCAACCGCAGCGCTACAAGGCGACGAAGGACGAGCTTCTCCAGCTCTATCGCGAGATGCTGCTCATCCGCCGCTTCGAGGAGCGAGCGGGACAGCTTTACGGCCTCGGGCTGATCGGGGGCTTCTGCCACCTCTACATCGGGCAGGAAGCGGTCGGCGTCGGGCTTCAGTCGGCGATGACGGTCGGCAAGGACAGCGTCATCACCGGCTATCGCGATCACGGACACATGCTCGCCTACGGGATCGATCCGAAGGTGATCATGGCCGAGCTGACCGGGCGCGAGGCAGGGATCTCGAAGGGCAAGGGCGGGTCGATGCACATGTTCAGCGTCGACCACGGATTCTACGGCGGCCACGGAATCGTCGGCGCCCAGGTGCCGCTCGGCACCGGCCTGGCGTTCAAGCATAAATATGCCGAGGATGGGGGCGTCTGCCTCACCTATCTCGGCGATGGCGCGGTCAACCAGGGCCAGGTCTACGAGGCCTTCAACATGGCCAAGCTGTGGGACCTGCCGGTCATCTACGCGATCGAAAACAACCAATATGCGATGGGAACGAGCATCAAGCGCTCGTCGGCCGAGCCTGAGCTCTTCCGGCGCGGTCAGGCGCATCGCATCCCGGGCTTCCAGGTCGACGGGATGGACGTGCTCGCGGTGCGTGGCGCCGCTCAAGTCGCACTCGACTGGACGCGTAGCGGCAAGGGCCCGATCATCGTTGAGTTCCTGACCTATCGCTATCGCGGTCACTCGATGTCCGACCCGGCCAAGTACCGAACGCGCGAGGAGGTGCAGGACGTTCGCGAGCATCGCGACCCGATCAGTCACGCCGAGCGCGACCTCGAGGCGATGGGCGTCAAGGAAGAGGAGCTCAAGGCGATCGACAAGGAAATCAAGGATATCGTCGTCGGCGCTGCGAAATTCGCTGAAGATGCGCCGGAGCCGCAGCCTGCGGAACTCTACACCGACGTGCTGGTGGAGAGCTACTGATGCCGGTCGAGCTCAAAATGCCCGCTCTGTCTCCGACGATGGAGGAGGGAACGCTCGCCAAATGGCTGGTCAAGGAAGGCGACGACGTCAAATCGGGGGATATCCTCGCCGAGATCGAGACCGACAAGGCGACGATGGAGTTCGAAGCGGTCGACGAGGGCAAGATCGCGAAGATCCTGGTGCCGGAAGGTACGGACGGGGTGAAGGTCGGCCAGCCGATCGCGATCCTCGCCGGCGAAGGCGAGGAGGTCAGCGCATCCGCCGCACCTCCCGTGTCGGACACGAAGGACGAGCCGAAGCCCGCATCGACGGAGACGCCGTCGATTCCTGCACCGGAATCGCAGCAGGAAGAAGCGACCCCGACGCCGCATGTATTTGAGACCGCCGCGCGCGATCTCGTCGCCGACGTCGCGGCGACCCGTGACGAGCCGGAAGTTCCGGAAGGCACACCGCTCGTCACGATGACGGTACGCGAGGCGCTTCGCGACGCGATGGCGGAAGAGATGCGCGCAGACGAGCGCGTCTTCGTATTGGGCGAGGAAGTCGCCGAGTATCAGGGCGCGTACAAGGTCACGCAGGGCCTGCTCGACGAATTCGGGGCCAAGCGCGTCGTCGACACGCCGATCACCGAATATGGCTTTGCCGGCTTGGGAACCGGCGCGGCGATGGGCGGCCTCAGGCCCATCGTCGAGTTCATGACCTTCAACTTCGCGATGCAGGCCATCGACCACATCATCAATTCGGCCGCGAAGACCAACTATATGTCCGGCGGGCAGATGCGTTGCCCTATCGTCTTCCGCGGTCCGAACGGTGCTGCAGCGCGCGTTGCCGCCCAGCACAGCCAGAATTACGCGAGCTGGTATGCGCACGTGCCGGGCCTGATCGTCATTGCTCCCTACAGCGCGGCCGACGCGAAAGGGCTTTTGAAGTCGGCCATACGCACCGAAGATCCGGTCGTGTTCCTCGAGAACGAGTTGCTTTACGGCCAGCATTTCGACGTCCCACAGCTCGATGATTACACGCTGCCGATCGGCAAGGCGCGCATCGTCCGTCCGGGCAAGGATGTGACGATCGTCACTTATTCGATCGGGGTCGGAGTCGCGCTGGAAGCCGCGCAGGAGCTGATGGGACAGGGGATCAACGCCGAGGTGATCGACCTCCGCACGCTTCGCCCGCTCGACAAAGCGACGGTACTCGAGAGCCTCAAACGCACGAACCGAATGGTCGTAGTCGAAGAAGGCTGGCCGGTCTGCTCGATCAGCTCGGAGATCATCGCCATCGCGATGACCGAAGGGTTCGACGACCTCGACGCGCCGGTGATGCGGGTGACCGACGTGGATGTACCTCTGCCTTATGCTGCCAACCTCGAGAAGCTGGCGCTGATCAAGGCTTCGGAAGTGGTCGAGGCCGTCAAGGCGGTCTGTTATCGCTAATCGATGCTCGGCGCCGATCTCGGGCTGGCGCTGACCTACGTTCCCGTTCGGGATCGCGGAGCGCTTGCCGCCTTGTTCGCGATCGACCGAGCGATGGGCGACGTCGTCAGCAGCACCAAGGAGCCGATGCTCGGCCCCATCCGCCTCGCTTGGTGGCGGGAACGCCTAGAGGAGCTGGATGAGGGCGGTGAAGCGCCCGCCGAACCGCGCCTCCAGGCCGTCGCGCGCGAGCTGGTCCCGCGCGGGGTCAGCGGGCGGGAGCTCGCGGCGCTCGAGAGTGGATGGCTTCGCCTGTTCGACCCGTTCCCGTGGAGCGTCCAGACGAGCGAGGCAATCTGGTTCCGCGGCAATCTGCTGTTCGGTCTTGCAGCGCGAATCGTCGGCCGCGCCGAGGAGCGGATCCAGGGTGCCGGGGGGCTTTGGGCGCTGGTCGATGCGGCGCGGCATTGCAGCGATCCCGGCTCGCGTTCCGTGCTCCTCGATCAGGGCCGGGCCTTTGCTCGCGGCCTGAGGGGCGTGCGCTTCCCGGGTCCGCTTCGGCCCTTGTCCATGCTGGCGGTGTTGGCGATGCGCGATTGCCGGAAGGGCGAGCCGTTCGAGCGCGAAGGCACGCCGGGGCGCGCAGCGGCGATGCTCAGGCACCGTTTCTCCGGACGGCTTCCGCGCCTCTAGTTGACAGAGCGCAGTTCGTTACGGACAGGAGCGAAGTGCCGAATCTCCTCTCCGCGGGAGATTTGAATGTTGCGTTTCCTTGCCGGCGCTGCCGCCACGTTCCTCCTCATGACCGGCGCCTTTCTGATCTGGCAGTCGCATGCCGCGGAAGCTCCCGGGTTGCCGCACGCGCCTCCCGCGCGGGCTGCGAGCTCCTCTTTCTTCGGCGGTGGCGGCCAGGCGCTTCAGGCGCCCGAGGCGAGCCCACAGACGCGCGAGGAAAAGCGCTTCAGCCGCTACGACCACAACAAGAACGGAAAGGTCGAGGCGGACGAATATCTCGCGGCCCGGCATCGGAATTTCGACAAGCTCGATGCGGACCACAACCGTGCGCTTTCCTTCCAGGAATATGCCATGAAGGGGATCGAGAAGTTCAACTCGGCCGGTGGGCGCAAGGGATGGCTGTCACCGGCCGAATTCGTCGCAACCGCTCCGCCGCCGCCCAAGCGAAAGACCTGCAGCTGCACTCAGCCGGACGCCTCGGCCGACGACTAGCTGATCCTTTCCGCCACAGTTAATCTATCGGCCTTGGCGTGCGGGGGCGAGCGATGACCGCGTTCGAATTCATTATCGCCTTCCTGGTCATCTACTATCCGACGCTGAGCCTGACGGGGTCGACCTAGGCAAGTTCCTTCGCCGGCTCGAGCCAGCGGGCAAAAGCGTCCCTCGCGCGATCTGTATAGGCCTTCTTCCGGTCCGCCTTTTTCCAGCGGCCTTCGATCGGCGGCATCAGGCCGAAATTGACGTTCATCGGCTGGAAGGTCTCCGCATCGGCTCCGCCCGTGATGTGGACAAGGAGGGCGCCGAGCGCCGTTTCCGGTGGCGGCAGGGGGAAAGCCTCGCCGCGCAGCTCGGCGGCAGCAAAGCGGGCGGCGAGGATACCCACGGCGGCGCTTTCGACATAGCCTTCGCAACCGGTGATCTGACCGGCGAAGCGGATGTTCGGTCTGGATTTCAGGCGCAGCTCACGGTCGAGCAGCCGAGGTGAATTGATGAAGCTGTTGCGATGGATTCCGCCGAGGCGCGCGAATTCGGCATTCTCCAGGCCTGGGATTGTGCGGAAGATGCGGACCTGCTCGCCGTGCTTCAGCTTGGTCTGGAAGCCGACCATGTTCCACAAGGTGCCGAGCGCATTGTCCTGCCTCAGCTGGACGACGGCATAGGGCCAGCGCCCGGTGCGGGGGTTATCGAGGCCTACCGGCTTCATCGGCCCGTGGCGGAGCGTCTCCGGTCCGCGCTCGGCCATTACCTCGATTGGCATGCAGCCCTCGAAATATGGCGTGTCCTTCTCCCAGTCGTGGAACGGCATCTTATCGCCCTCGATGAGAGCGGCGACGAAATCCTCATACTGCGGCTTGTCGAGCGGGCAGTTGATATAGTCCTTTCCACCCTTGTCCCAGCGCGCGGCCATCCAGGCGACGTCCATGTCGACGCTGTCGCGATGGACGATGGGAGCGATCGCGTCGAAGAAGGCGAGGGCGCCTTCGCCAGTCTCCGCAGCGATTGCCTCGGCAAGCTTCGAGCCTGTCAACGGTCCGGTTGCGATGATCGCCGGGCCGTCGGGAAGCGCATCCACGCGTTCGCGAACGACTTCGATATTCGGATGGCGGGCGATGGCGCGAGTGACTTCCGCGGCGAAGGCCTCGCGGTCGACGGCAAGCGCGGAGCCGGCAGGGACTCGATGCCTGTCGGCCGCCTGCAACACCAGGGAATTGAGCCCGCGCATTTCCTGGTGGAGCAGTCCGACGGCATTGTGCTCAGCATCGTCCGAGCGGAAGCTGTTGGAGCAGACCATTTCGGCAAGGCTGTCGCTCTGATGCGCGGGAGTCGTGTCGCCGCCGCCGCGCATCTCGCTGAGACGCACGCGAAGGCCGGCCTCGGCGAGCTGCCACGCAGCTTCGCTTCCCGCGAGCCCGCCGCCGATTATGTTGACGTCAATCATCGCGCCCCCATAGCCCGAAGAGCCGGGCGACCAAAACGCCTGCTGCCAATCACCCAAGCCTCGTTGCTCGCCTGCGTAAGCTGGAGATGCTAGCCGCGCGCAATCGTCACCAATTCCAAAGCAAAGAGCCGGTCCGACATGAATGATGCAAGCCTCGATGAGGCCTACACCGCACGTCGGTCGGGGAATGTTGCGGCGGCACTGGAAATTTGCCGCCGGATCCTCGTCGCAAATCCGGCGGATCACGGTGCGAAAAGTCTCATCGGCCTGTGCATGGCGGAAGCCGGCGAGGTGGGTGAGGCACGGCCCTTGGTCGAGGAAGCTGTCTCGGCCGAGCCCGATAATTGGCGGTTCCTGCTCAACCTGTCCGTTCTTCGAGAGATCGAGGGTCGTCTCGACGATGCGATCCTGAGGGCCAGGGAAGCAGCCACTTTAGCATCCGATCAATTCGAGACCTGGGGTCGGTTGGGCCAGTTGTGCGGCAAGCAGGGAGACCTCGACGGGGCAGTTGCAGCGCTCGAGAGGGCGGTCGCCTTGAAGCCCGATCATGCCGGACTGGCGTTGCTCCTCGCCGGAGCAGCTTTTGAGAAGCGGCAGTATGACCTGTCGGCGAGCGCTCTCGACAAGTTCGAAGAGATCGCGCCGGGACGGCCCGAAGCCCTTCGGCTCCGCGCGCACCTTGCGCGCAAGCGGAATGATTGGGACGGCTTCGTGGAAATGGCGAGCCGATGGCTGGCCGCCGATCCTGCTTCGGAAGAAGCGCGCGTCGCGCTCGCCTTCGGTCACTCGCAACACGACGATTACCATGCGGCGGTCGAAGTCTACGCCCCACTGGCCGCGGCGAGTCCGGAAGACGCCGATCACGCCGCGATGTTCGGGCGATATTTGCTGTGGTCACGAGACTTCGTCGCGGCCGAGCGATCCTACAGTCGCGCGCTGGCGGCGCGACCCGGTCACGCGGCGGCGGCCGCTGGGCTGGCGAGGCTGAAGAATTTCAGGGGCCAGTTTGGCGAAGCGGCAAAGTTCGCGCGCAAAGCCATCGAGGCGGATCCGGCGAACGTCGATGGCTATGCGCAGTTGCTATTGGCCGATCGCTCGCAATTTTCAGAGGAAGACCTGGCGCGCCTCGATGAACTGGCGATGGATCCCAGCGTCAACGATGAAAACCGGGCGCTCGCCTGGTTTACCATTGGCGACGTCTACCATCGGCGCGGCGAGCATGATCGCGCCTTCGACGCCTGGAAGCAGGCAAACGAGTTGAAGCAGCGCGCTGCCGCGCAATGGGCGAATTGGCGTAATGACCGGGACGCAACCGAAAAGTTGGTCGACCGCCTGGTCGCCAGCTTCGATAAGCCACCGCCCGCGACGGTGCCGGCCGCGGACGGGAGGTCAAAGCCCATCTTCATTGTCGGCATGCCGAGGTCCGGGACGACCTTGCTCGATAGCGCACTGGGTGGGCATTCCGACATCTCTTCGGGGGGCGAACTGCCGGCAATGCCCTCAATACTCACAATCTTTCTTGAGTGGGCTGACGCCGCGCAGTGGAAAGGCGGCGTGATTCCAAATCCAATCGTCCGGCAGATGCGCGAAAGCTATTCGAGGCAGTATGACGATTACAAAATTGAAGGCGCAGCTTTCGTCACCGACAAGAACCCGCTGAACATCATGTCCGTGGGGTTGATCCGGCACGTCTTTCCGGAGGCGCCCATCATCCACATCCGGCGCAATCCGCTCGAAACCGGCTTTTCGATCTATCGCAACAACTTCACCAAGTCGTGGCGCTATTCGACGGCGCTCGAAGACATCGGACATTATTACGGCCAATATGCGCGAGTGATGGACCATTGGCAGGGCGTCCTCGGTGACGGAATGGCGACCGTCCAATACGAGCAGTTGGTGTGCGATTTCGAAGGCGAGCTGCGACGGTTGCTGGCGTACATCGGGCTCGACTGGGATCCGGAATGCCTTGCCTACTTCGAGCGCGATAGCGTCGTTACCACGTTGAGCTCCGCACAAGTGCGCAAACCCCCTTCGAGGGAATTGATGAGTTCGACCACTCCCTATCTCCGCGCCCTGCAGCCGCTTAAGGAAGCGCTCGAAAGGGCTGGCGTGAAATTTCCCCGAATTGAGGCCTGAATGCTGAGCGCACTCCTTCTTGCAGCCGCAGCCCAAGACGCGACGCTTTCGGCGAACAATTATCACATCGACCAGCCGATGCCTGCTCATACGGATGAGCTCATGTGGTCGGATGAGTTCGACCAGTCGAAGCTGGATCCATCGAAGTGGAGCTTCGATACCTCGCGGAACAAGGTCGGCTGGTACAATGGCGAGCTGCAATATTATGCGGCGGGCCGGCAGGAGAATCTCCGGATCAAGAACGGCCGCCTGATCATCGAGCTGCGCAAGGACCCGCGAGCGATCGCCAAGCTCCCGGACTGGGGCAAGCAGCAATACAGCTCGGCAAAGATCGTCACCAAGGACAAGGTCGCGTTCAATACCGGGTTCGTGGAAGTGTCGGCGAAGCTGCCTTGCGCGCGCGGCACCTGGCCCGCGATCTGGATGATGCCGCAGGCGGGCGGCTCGTGGCCCGACGGCGGCGAGATCGACATCCTCGAGCAAGTCGGGTCCCAGCCGAACGTCGCCCATGCGACGCTCCATACCGCCTTGTTCAACCACACGCGGCACAACGGCCGCGGCGCCGAGACTGCGGTGCCCACGGCGTGCAGCGCGTTCCATCGCTATCAGCTGGCCTGGACGGTGGACTGGATCACGATGGGAGTCGACGACCGCGCCTATATGCGGGTCGGGAACGACCAGCCGGGCGGGCGGGGGGCCTGGCCGTTCGACGCGCCCTTCTACCTGATCCTCAATCTCGCCATGGGCGGCGATTGGGCGGCGGCCAAGGGGATCGATGACGCGGCGCTGCCGCAGCGGCTCGAGGTGGACTATGTTCGTGTCTGGGGAATGCCGGACAGTCAGCCTGTGGCAGGCCAATGACAAAGAGGCTTCGAATCTTCACGATCGGCTACGAAGGCACCACGGTTCCGGAGTTCATCGCCGCCCTGGATAAGGCAGGCGTGCAGCGGGTCATCGACGTTCGCGCGCTGCCGCTGTCGCGGCGTCCCGGCTTTTCCAAGACGTCGCTCGGGGCTGCGCTCGGCGAAGCGGGGATCGAATATGTGCACCTGAAGGCGCTGGGCACGCCGTCGGACGGTCGGACCGCGGCGAGGGCCGGGCGATACTCGGACATGGAACGCATTTACGAAGGACAGCTCGAGCTTCCGGAAGCGATGGCGCAATCGGCGCAGATGCTCGAGCTTGCGCGAGAAAAGCCGAGCGCGCTGCTATGCATGGAGCGCGAGCCGGCACACTGTCATCGAACGCTGTTGCTGAAGTCGGTCGCGCCGGATGCGGATGTCGTCGATCTCTTCGCCTGAAATTGCTTTTGGTTAAGACTAGGAACCGCGCGCTTCGTGGCTGGTTTCGGAGCCGGGGCAATCAGCAATCAGGGAGAAGTCTGCGATGAGGACTCTGGGGATTCTGCTCGGCGGCGCAATTGCGCTCGCAGCGTGTTCGACGACGCCACCACCGCCGCCGGACCTCACCAACGGAATGTTGGCGCCCGGCTATCTCGCGCAGGCCGCGAGCAGCGATCAGTTCGAGATCCAATCGGGCCAGCTCGCGCTCCAGGCGTCGCAAAACCCCGCGGTTCACAATTTCGCGAACATGATCATCCGAGACCATACGAACTCGACCCAGATGTTGATGGCTGCCGGCTCGGCGGCGCATGTGCCGCCGCCTCCGCCAGGAATGCTGCCCGGGCAGCAGGCGATGCTCGACCAGCTTCGCGCCGCGGGCACAGGCTACAATTTCGATTCGGTGTTCAAGCAGGAGCAGATCACGGCCCATGAGTCGGCACTGGCGTTGCACCAGGGCTATGCGCAAGGCGGTGACGTTCCCGGGCTGCGCACGGTAGCCGGTCAGATCGTGCCCGTGGTCCAGGGGCATCTCGCCCTGGCGCAGGCTCTAATGGTGACCCCGCCGCCACCTCCGCCACCGCCGCCGGCACCGATCACCGCTCCGCCGCCGGGCCGCGCGGGCGAGCGCGGATGAATCTCTTGATCTGAAGGAGGAGGCCCGGTCATTTGAAAGACCGGGCCCTTCTCACCGGCTCAAACCGCCGGAAGCTCTTCGGGCTGCGTATGGCCGTTGAGCAGAACCTCGATATCCGGAATTGGCCGACCGCTCATCTCCTTGTTGACGGAGCAGACGAGCCGTTTTTCCACCTCCTTGTGGAGGGATTTCTTGAGAACTCCGAGCGCCTTGGGCGGAGCCACGATCGCGAGCGCGTCGAAATCGTTGCGTAGCGCGCGCGCTTTCAATTCGTCGGCCGCATCCTTGATCCAGCGGTCTTCCTCGAGCTGGTGGAAGTCGGTTTCTTCATAGGTTGAGCGGCCGTAGCCGAAGCTCTGCTTCTCCGTCCCTGGGGCGTCGGTCCTGAGGTAACGGTCTTTCCTGTCCTGCCGGGCGTCGTGACTCTCGGTTCGCAAATCGATGTGATTTTCATCACCATGATTGCGGAAGAACAGCATCTTGCGGCCGTCGGCGACCAGAACCAGCGCATTGTGGGGAAGGGGCATGGACGATTACTCCTCGAACTAGTGCTCAGGAGAACGCGACCCGGCCCCGCACGTTTCCGCCGTTCGTCGCAGGCAGCACGCGCCGGACCGAGTGCTAATCCTGCTCCGGATCGGCCGGCTTCTCAAGTTCGCTTTCGCCAATGACCGCATCTTCGGTCGGAGCGAGCTCATCGCCGGGCTCAAGCTCGATGTCTTCTTCTTCGCTCTCCTCGATCTTGGCGACGCTGACGACATGTTCGTTATCGGCGACCCGGAAGATGGTGACGCCTTGCGTGTTGCGGCCCATCACCCGGATGTCGCCGACCGTCGTGCGGATCATCTTGCCCTGATCGGTGACGAGCATGAGCGCTTCGCCCTGCCGGGCCGGGAAGGATGCAATCACGCCGCCGTTGCGTTCGGACGTGTCGATGTTCGTGATGCCCTGGCCGCCGCGGTTGGTGCGGCGGTATTCGTAGGCGGAGGAGCGCTTGCCGTACCCGTTCTCGGTGATGGTGAGGATGAACTGCTCCTTTTCCGCCAGCTCGGCGAGGCGGTCCTGCGAAAGCGGGCATTCGCCATCCTTCTCACCCTTCCAGGGAGCGAAGCGGAGATAGGCCTCGCGCTCTTCCTGCTCGGTGCCGACGCGGTGGAGGATCGACATTGAGATGACTTCATCATCGCCGAGCAGCCGGACTCCGCGAACACCAGTCGAGGTCCGCGAACGGAATTCACGAACGTCGGTTGCCTTGAAGCGGATCGCCTTGCCCTTGCGGGTAGCGAGAAGCACGTCGTCGCCTTCGGTCAGCAGCTCGACTCCGATCAGGCGGTCGGTGGGATCGGCCTGCTCGTCGCTATCGTCGTCGCTTTCGACTTCCTCGGCGGGGCCGGCGCCGAAGCGCATGGCGATCTTGCCGGCCGTGGGAATGTTGGTGAAGGCGGCCATGCTGTTGCGGCGCACGGTGCCGTGCGCGGTCGCGAACATGATGTGCAGTCCGCCCCATTCGGCCTCGTCCTCGGGTAGCGGGAGCACGGTCGAGATGGTTTCGCCCTGCGCGAGCGGAAGCAGGTTCACCATCGGGCGGCCCTTGGTGTTCGGCCCGCCCTCCGGCAACCGCCACACCTTCATCCGGTAAACACGGCCGAGGTTCGAGAAGAACAGCACCGGATTGTGGGTCGAGGTGACGAACAGGTTGGTGACCGCATCCTCGTCCTTGGTCGCCATCCCGGCGCGACCCTTGCCGCCGCGCTTTTGCTCGCGGAAGACGGTGAGCGGGGTGCGCTTGATATAGCCTTCCATGGTCACGGTGACGACCATGTCCTCGCGCTCGATCAGATCTTCGTCCTCGATGCCGTCGGCGGCTGCGGCAAGCTCGCTCATGCGCGGAGTGGCGAACTCGGCCTCGACCTCGTCGAATTCCTCGCGCATCACCTCGTAGAGTCGGGCGCGGTTGGCGAGAATCTCGAGCAGCTCGCCGATCGATTCCGCGAGACCCTTCAGCTCGTTGCCGATCTCGTCGCGGCCAAGCGCGGTGAGGCGGTGGAGACGAAGCTCCAGGATCGCTTTCACCTGCGCGTCGGATAGCTGGTAGGTCTCCGACTTACCTTGCGGTTCGACGGCTTCGACCAGCGCGATGTAGGGGCGGATCTCAGCGCCGGGCCATTTGCGGGCGAGCAGCTTTTCGCGCGCTTCCGCAGGGGTTTTGGATCCTCGGATGAGCTTCACCACCTCGTCGAGATTGGTCACCGCGACGACGAGCCCAAGCAGGAGGTGTGCGCGCTCGCGGGCCTTCAGAAGCTCGAACTTCGAGCGGCGAATGATCACCTCTTCGCGGAAGCGGATGAACGCTTCGATGAAATCGCGGAGTGTCAGCGTTTCGGGACGCCCACCGCGGATCGCGAGCATGTTGGCCGGGAAGCTCGATTGTGCCGGTGTGTGCCGCCACAATTGATTGAGCACGACCTCTGGCGTGGCGTCGCGCTTGAGTTCGATGACGATCCGAACGCCCAGGCGGTTGGACTCGTCGCGGATGTCGGAAACGCCCTCGATCCGTCTGTCCTTGGCGGCCTCGGCGATCTTTTCGACCAGGCCCGACTTGCCGACTTGATACGGGATCTCGGTAAGGACGATCGACCGGCGGTCGCCGCGGCCTTCCTCGACATGGTGAAGCGAGCGCATCATGATCGAGCCGCGGCCCGTCGTGTAGGCGCTGCGGATGCCGGATAGTCCGAGAATCAGGCCGCCCGTCGGGAAGTCGGGGCCTTTGACATGTTCCATCAAGGCTTCGGAGCCGATCGCCGGGTCGTCCATAAAGGCACGGCAGGCAGCGAGGACCTCGCCGAGATTATGGGGCGGAATGTTGGTCGCCATGCCGACAGCGATTCCGCCGGCGCCGTTGACGAGAAGGTTCGGGAAACGGGCAGGGAGGACCTGCGGCTCACGCTCCGACGCGTCGTAATTGGGCGTGAAGTCGACCGTGTCGCGGTCGATGTCACCCAAGAGGAAGTTGGCCACCTTGGCGAGCCGCGCCTCGGTGTATCGCATCGCTGCCGGCGGGTCGGGGTCCATCGAGCCGAAATTGCCCTGGCCGTCGACCAGAGGGACGCGCATCGACCAGTCCTGCGTCATCCGGGCGAGGGCGTCGTAAATCGCGCTGTCACCGTGCGGGTGGTATTTACCCATGACGTCGCCGACGATGCGGCTCGATTTGCGATACGGCCGCCCGGCGACGTAGCCCGCTTCCTGGCATGCGTAGAGGATGCGCCGGTGGACCGGTTTCAGGCCGTCGCGCACGTCGGGCAGCGCGCGGCTCACGATGACGCTCATCGCGTAATCGAGGTAGCTGGTCTTCATCTCTTCGACGATCGAGATGGGTGCGATGTCGTTGTCGCCCGGAGGAGGGGGAATGTCGTTGCGGTCGTCGACCGGCGGTTCGGTAGCCAAAAAGGAATCCTGCGATTAGGGATGTACTCGGAAGTTGCGGCAAAGCCGCGCCCCCACACCTCTAGGTAGTGCATTGCACCGTCCAGCGCCACCCCGCGCGCATGCGCGCGCGTGAGAAAAACTCTGGAAGCAGTCTCCGACAGGCCAACATTTCATAACAAAAGCAATATGTTAAATGAATGTTCAGGGGCGACGGGGCAGACTGTTTGGACATCCATCATTTTGGGGTCTAAGTCGCCGCCGTCATTCGACGCGAGCCGTCCGCACAGGAGAGATTTTTGATGAAGCTTCTGATCACCACTGCCGCGCTTGCGCTGCTGGCTGTTTCCTCGCCCGCCGCGGCACAGTCGACGCAATCTGCCGCTGCCCCGCAGTCCGGTGGAATCATCACGCACAAGCCGAAGATCTCCGGCGACGCCGCGATGAAGGCGCTCGTCGACCTTCAGACGGCTGTCACGAAGAACGACACGGCATCGATCCCGGCGAAGGTTGCAGCCGCCAAGGCAGCGGCCAAGACGGCCGATGACCGTTATGCGATCGCGCTGCTGGAGGTCAAAGCGGCAGGGTCCGCAAAGGATGAATCGGCAATCGCGGCCGCCCTCGAGGACATGATGAGCTCCGGAAGCGTCAAGCCGGAGGAACAGATCGGAATCTACAGCGCTCTTGCCCAGGTCTACACCGACCTGAAACAGCCGCAGAAGGCCCTGCAGGCCTACCAGCAGCTGAGCCAGCTCGATCCGAGCAACGTCAATGCCATCGCGGCCCTGGCTGAAGCGCAGGTTTCGGCAGGCCAGCCCGCCGCTGCGCTTCCGCTGCTCCAGAAGGGGATCAAACTCCAGCAGGCCAACGGGCAGAAGGCGCCGGAATCCTGGTACAAGCGTGCGACGGCCATCGCTTATGAAGCGAAGCTACCCGGTGCCGCGGAAATGGCCCGCGAGTGGATCGCAGCCTATCCCAACCCTGCCAATTGGCACGATGCGGTCGCCATCTACCGCAACCTCAACCAGCCCGACGTCGAGAGTACGCTTGACCTCCTGCGCGTGCAGTATGCGGCGGGCGGGCTGAAATCGCCCGGTGAATATGCCCTCTATGCGCAGGCCGCGGCCGACCAGTCGAACTATAACGAGGCGAAGGCGATCGTCGATGCAGGCGTCGCGGCAAAAATCGTCGATCCGGCAAGCCCGCAATTCCGAGACATCGTCAACGGGTTGAAGGGCAAGCCGATCGCGACTGCTGCAGACCTCGATGCCGCCGTCCAAATGTCGCCTACGCCGATCAATCTTCTCCGGATCGGCGATCGCTTTTACGGTCTCGGTAACTATGCGAAGGCGGCCGAGATCTACCGCCAGGTGATGACCAAGCCGGGCGCCGACAAGGATCTCACCAACCTTCACCTCGGAATGGCGCTTGCGCGTGCGGGCGACAAGGCCGGTGCGACCGCCGCCCTTAACGCGGTTACGGGTGCCCGCGCGGATGTCGCCAAATATTGGTTGGTATACGCGCAACAGCACGGCTGAGCTCCGCTCGCCACGCCGATTTTGGAGAGGGCGTCGGCAGTGCCGGCGCCCTTTTTCCGTCTGGCCGTCCCACGTCCATTCGGACTGTCCCGTTTCGGGATGGTTAAGAGCTGTCTTCTTAGCGCCGGGTGAAGGTTCGCTTACACGCGTATAGATAACGCGTATTTAAGGACATGGACGACCGGTGCGTTTCGACGATCGCCTGCTGACCGTTCTGAACCAGCCGGCCGGCGACCGCCATGACATTGCGGTGCGCTGGCGTCAGCTGGTCGATCTGGTCGCGCGCGCCGGTTCCAACGCGGCAAGCCCGGCCGTCGGCCAAGCGCTCGAATCCATCCGAACCGACGCGCCAAAGGTGGATGAGAGCCTTCGCGCCGCCGCCGCCCGGGCAGTCGCAGCCCTGCCACTGCCGATCGGGCTGCTCGAATATTTCGCTTCCGACCGGCTTGCCGTGTCTGCGCCGGTCCTTGCCGCGGCGACTCTGGAGTCGGCCGAATGGCAGTCGATCCTCGGCGTCGCGGACGAAGAAGCGCGGCGCTTTATCGAGGCTCTGCACCCGGACATTCGTTCGGAGCCGCCGCCCGCCGATCTTACCGATGCGCTGGTCGAGCGTCCGGTCGAGGAACCTTCCCCCGACATAATTGCGCCATCGCTTCACGAAGTGGTGCAGCGCATCGAAAGGCGTCGTCGAAGCCGTCAGATGATGCGGCGCGGGGGCCTTGCCCCGGCAACGCAGGCTTCGCCCGCCCTGTTTCGCTGGGAATGCGGGCCGGGGGGCGAGATCGCCTGGGTCGATGGAGCTCCGCGCGGGGCGCTCATTGGCCGTTCGATCGCTCGCCCGCAGAACGGCGACGGCGATCGGGTCGACCCCGACGTCGTCCGCGCTTTCACTGTGCGGGCGCCTTTCCGCGACGCAGCCCTGACCGTCGCCGGCGACGGGCTCGTTTCCGGCGATTGGAAGATCAGCGGTGTCCCGGCCTTCGACCCGGCGGACGGGCGATTCCGCGGCTATCGCGGCGTCGCGTTGCGCGAGCAGGAGGAAGCGCAGGCGGCCGAGGAGGCAGCGCAAGCGCTCTCCGACCCGGATTCGCTCCGCGAGCTGGTCCACGAGATCAAGACGCCATTGAACGCCATCATCGGCTTCGCGGAGATCATCGAAGGCCAATATCTGGGGCCCGCCGACCGGCGCTATCGCGAACGCGCGCAGGAAATCGTGCGCCAGGCACGGCTCCTGCTCGTCGCGATCGACGACCTCGATTTCGCCGCCAAGGTGCATTCCTCAACGGGCGGTTCTCAGCGGCGGGTCAATCTGTCGGAGCTGGTCGAGGGTATCGCGCCCGCCCTTCGTGACCTCGCGGGGAAGCGCCGGGTCGAGCTGGACGACCCCCGCGTCGCCCGCGAGGCGACGGCGGCGACGGAGCCCGAACTCGCCGATCGCCTGATCTTCAGGATGTGCAGCGCGCTGATCGAGCAGGCAGATGCGGGCGAGCGCCTTCGCGTTACCGTCGAGCGTGCGGGCGAACGGTGGCGGCTCTCCATGTCGCGGCCGGAGCGGCTGGCGCCGCTCAGCGAAGATCAGCTGCTCGGAGGCGAAGCCGATTCGGAGCGAGGATTTTCGCTCCGCCTGGTGAGTGGGCTCGCGCGAATTGCGGGCGCGGAACTCGTCGCTCCCAAGGGCGCCGTCGCGCTCCTCTTCCCCCGGGGCTGACTTGGCTGCGGGGTCGGCTGCGTCTATCAGCCCGGAGGCCGGGGAGGGCCTGTAGCTCAACGGTAGAGCCGGCCGCTCATAACGGCTAGGTTGTAGGTTCGAATCCTGCCGGGCCCACCATCGCCACACGGATCCGATCCGGGGGATTGGCGAGCGTGGTGATCCGCTCTACCTGCGGGCCATCGGGGAGTAGCGCAGCCTGGTAGCGCATCTGCTTTGGGAGCAGAGGGTCGCAGGTTCGAATCCTGTCTCCCCGACCACCTCACGCGCAGGCAATCCGGAGACCCTCGGCGACAGAACGGCAGCCTGACCGTTACTTGTTCTCGGTCGCGTTGGCCTCGTTGTTCGTGTTGCCGTGGTCGTTGTCGCCGACCTTGTTCTGGACCTTGTCGCTCGTGTTCTTGACGTCGTTGCCGATGTCGGCGGCGATGTTCTGGGCGGTGTTGCCGACGTCGGCGGCGGCATTTTCCGCAACATCGCTGTTGTAGGTGATGCTGGTGGTGCCGTTCTGGTCATCCTTGCTGACCTGGCAGGCGGCGAGAAGTAGAAGCGGAATGGCGGCGATTGCGATTCGCATGGGAACCTCCTTTTCGGCCCTCCAACGCGGAACGGCCGTTTCGGCTCCGAATTAAATTTCCGCTGCTAGAGAAGGCGCATCTGGCCCCCTTCGGGAGGGCGGAAGAGATCGGTGCGTAGCGGAAACTTCGCCTGCCTTAAGCCATATTTCTTCGCGGCGATCTCGAAGCGGGTTCTGAGGAGATCCGCCCACGGTCCCTGACCCCGCATCCGGCTGAAGAAATCCGGATCGTTGTCGCGCCCGCCGCGAAGCGAACGGATGGTCGCCATGACCTTCGCAGCGCGGTCGGGATAATGTTCGTCGAGCCAGGCGCGGAAAAGGGTCGCTACCTCGTGCGGCAGGCGCACGGGGAGGTAGAACCCGCCCGGAACGCCCGCTTCCACAGCAGCTTCGACGATATGCTCGAGCTCATGATCCGTGATCTGCGGAACGACCGGCGCAATCGCGACGTAGCAGGGCACGCCCGCGTCGTTCAGCGCCTTGATCGCGGCGAGCCGCTTGCGCGGCTGCGGCGCGCGCGGCTCGAGCGTCCGGGCGACCTCCGGGTCGAGCGACGTGACGGAAATCGCAACCGACGCTATCCGGAGATCCGCGGCCTGAGTGAGAAGGTCGAGGTCGCGCAGGACCCGGTCCGACTTCGTCGTGATCGTGAAGGGGTGCCGCGTCTCGATCAGGAGCTCGACGATCGAGCGGGTGATCCGCCAGCGTTCCTCGATCGGCTGATACGGGTCGGTGTTGGTGCCCATCGCGATCGGGCGGCACTCGTAACCCGGGCGTGAGAGCGCCGCGTGGAGCAACTGCGCCGCGTTGGGCTTCACGAACAGTCGGGATTCGAAATCCACCCCCGGCGAAAGGTCGTGATAAGCATGGGTCGGGCGGGCGAAGCAGTAGATGCAACCGTGCTCGCAGCCCCGATAGGCGTTGATCGAGCGATCGAAGCCGATGTCCGGGGAGCTGTTTCGGGTAAGGATGGACTTTGCGCGCTCGATCGTCACCGTGGTGCGCCGCTTCGCAATGCCGTCGAGGGCCTCGACCTGATCGAGCCACTCGCCTTCCTCGACTCGTTCCTTGAGGTTGAAGCGCGTAGGCGTCGCGTTGCGGGTTGCCCCGCGCCCGTGGCTCGACTCGACCGGCATCCGCGCATGCTACTCGGAGGTGAAGAACATAACAAGAACATCGTTGGAGGTGTTCGATAAACGGCTGAGAGCGCTCGACTCTTCAAATTCGACCTTTCAAGAAGCTTGCGATGAGTAAGGTCGAGGGGGAGGTAATGGAGCCGGCCGGGCGGATCCTGGTTGTCCACACGAAGGACGAGCCGTTCGAGGAGCAGCCGTTCGTCATCCATTTGCTTGCGGAGGAGTGGCGCGCTCGCGGAATCCCGGTCGAGGTCACCGATACGCTTCCTGAGCCGACAGGTCCCGACGTCCTCGTTTTTCCGCATACGGACATCACCGCGATCCCGCCGCCGCTGGCAGAGGTCCTCAGCCGTTGCGGACGGGTCATCAATCGCGCGGTCACCGACATTTCGAAGCGCGCAATCAGCCGGTATCTCGTCGGTTCGCCCGACGAATATGACGGCGCTGTGATCGTGAAGACGAACCTCAATTACGGCGGCAAGCCCGAGATGAGGATCGTCGCGGCGCGGGGCGGCGAACCCTGGGACCGGCTGCAGAACTATCTTCGGGTGCCGTGGCCGGTTTCGGGGATCCTGAACGCGGAGGAATATCCGATCTTCAGGGAGGCGCGGAACGTGCCGCCGCTGGTGTGGGAAAATCCGCGCCTCGTCGTCGAGAAGTTCCTGCCTGAGCGGGAGGGAGACCTCTACGGCCTCAGGCAATACATCTTCCTCGGCGACGTCGAGTTCAACACGCGCGCGCTTTCGAAGTCGATGCTGGTCAAGTCGCGGGGGATCGTCCACCGCGAGATGCTCGACAGCACTCCGCACGGGGTTCGTGCCCTGCGCGACCAGCTCGGCTTCGACTATGGCAAGTTCGACTATGTGATGCATGACGGCGAGCCGGTCGTCTTCGACGTCAACCGGACCTTCAGCTACGACCCCGAGAGCAAGACTGGCTCCGCCGGCCAGATGGTTCCCAGGCTGGCAGATGGAATCCGGCAATTCATGGGCGGGGAGTGATGCAGCCCAGCCTTCGTCCCTGCCTGACGATGTCGGACGTCTACGGACCAGGTCTCTTCTTCTTCCCACGCGCGTTTGAAGGGGCCACCGACTGGCTTCCGAAGAAGCCATACCAGCTAGATTCGCTGACTGGCGCCCCGCTGTCGGTCGCCGGCGACCTCCCAGTGGTCTGTAGCGCCGGCTTCGACTCTGCGGCGGGTGCGGAGCTGATGGCGCTGGCCGGCGTCGCCCTCGCGCCCAACCGCATTCAGTTCTTGGCTGGTCAGGAGCTCGAGACGCTCGCCCGAACGCTGGCCGTTTCGGGGCAGCGGGCGGTTCTGAGTCACGCCCCGCCGACGGGCGCGATCGCATGCGACCAATGCTGGATCGATCCCGCCTTGCTGTCGGATATCAACAACAAGGCCAACCTCCCGACCCTGGCGCGGCGGGAGAACGTTCCTCCGCGGCAAATTCTGAACCGAAGCGCGTATTTCGAACGCGGGGAACCGCCGATTCCCATCGTGCTGAAGGCTGTGACCGATCAGTCCAGCGGTGGCGGCTTTGCTGTCGCCATCTGCCATACAGGCGACGAACTCAATCGCGCGCGACAGCTCTTCGCGGGCTGCGACCGGATCGTCGCCGAGGACCTCCTCGATATCGCGCGAAACCCCTGCTTGAGCTTCGCGGTTATGCCCGACGGCACCGTCCGCTACCTCGGTGCCGCCGACCAGGACGTTACGCCTGATGGCAAATATCGCGGCAATTGGCTGAAACCGAATTTTCCGCTCAGCGAGGCGGACATCGAGGCCGCGACCGAGCCGGTTCGGCGAGCCGCAGCAATGGGCTATCGCGGCTTCGCAGGTGTGGATATCGCGCTTGCCCGCGACGGCCGCACGTACGTGCTGGATCTCAATTTTCGGGTCAACGGCTGCACCGCGCCGCTGCTGATTGCGCCGGCGGTCTGGGAGCGAACCGGCGCTGCGCTCATTCATTTCCGAAGGCTCGTCAGCCCGGCGGGAGGGGAAGAGCTGGCAAGGGTCTTGCGCCCTCATGTCGCGAGTGGGCGGGTGATCCCCCTCAACCTGTTCGATCCCCAGGCTGCGGGCTACACGGACAAGCCCGGTATCGTTCAGGCGCTCATCATCGGCGATTCGCGCACCGACATTCTTGCGGCGGAATCGGAAATCACCGCTGCAATAGGCTGAATTTCATTACTTATTGTCCTGAAGGAGTCGCCTCGGCCGCTTCGGTCCTTTGCCGGCCGATCCTCGTCATGCTGCTCGGAAATGCGGGCCAATGGTGCTCGACCATGGCTTTCAGGGCAGGGGTGTCCTCCTGGTCGAGACCTTGATAAACCCACATGTTCCGCATCACCGACGGCACGTAATAGCGGGTCTCCCAATAAGGGATGGATTCGATCCACAGCAGCGGATCGCCCTTGTCGTTGATGCCCGCCCACCGGCCCACCGGAAGCGGCCCGGCGTTGTAGGACGCGATCACGCGCGGCAGCTGTCCGGCGGTCGCCGAAGAGGTCCGCATCATCTCGATGAAGCCCTGTCCGAACTCGAGATTATATTTGGGATCGGTCAGTGCGGCGCGCGAATAGGGGATGCCGCGGTTGCGAGAGACGAGCTGGGCGGTGTCGGGAACCACCTGCATGAGACCGACGGCGCCGGCGTGGCTGACGGCGGTGCGGCTGAACGCCGATTCCTGAACGATGTGACCGTAAGCGAGCGCGGGATCCACCCGCCAGCCATTGACGGGGCTCCAGTTCGGGTTGGGATAGCGGTCGGTCGCATCTGCGCGCGCGCCATATTGGCCGTATTTTGCGAGATAGAGTTGAGCAGACGGCAGATCGAGGCGCTTGGCGAGCTCGATCAGCGCGTGGTGCTCGGAGGGCGCGCCGATCTTCGCCTGATGAACGATCATCTGTTCAGCGAGCGCAGGCTCGCCGATCTTCACCAGCTCGATTGCCCGCTGAACGTTGGGAATTTGGTCGATGCGCGGATCCCAGGCGCTGTACGGATCGGGCCCGAGCTTGGTCGACATCCCGAGCGTCTCGCGGGCGAGGAGGCCATAGAAGCTTTCGGGGGATTCGGCGGTGTTCGCCGCAGCCCTCAGCAGGCTCTCGACGGAAGCTGGCCGCCCCGCCGCCTGCTCGGCGCGGGCCGCCCAGTAATAGCCGCCGGCGCGAAGCTCGCGCTGGTCGGCCAGTTGCGCGGCCTGGCGGAAATCCACCGATGCGGAATTGTAGTCGCCGAGCCTCCACGAGGCGAGGGCAGAGACCCACACGGCCTGGCTGGCCCATTCGCCCGTCGCGCCTTGTCGCCAGGTGTCGGCGACCCGCCGCGCATCCATGTCGAGCCCGAGGACGTAGTAAATGAAAGCGACGCGTGTTGCCGCCTCCGCCCGCCCGTCCAGCGAAAGCGTGGGGCCTTGCGAGGCGAGCAGAGCTTCTGCCCCGCTCGCATCGTCTGCTTTCACCAGCGGATCGAGGGCGCTTCGAAGCTGGTCGGCTGCGGGATCGCCGGAGACGGGGCGGGCACGATAGCGCACCGGCGCCGAGCCGAGGACAACGGTAGGCTTCTCCGGCACGACGAGGACGGGCGTCGTTGAGCCGCGCTTCAACGCCATCAGCCCGAGCTGGTTGGCTTCCGGAAGGTCGGGCGACTGCGAAATCAGCGCCATGAGCGAGCCGAGGTCGACGACCGGCGAGTCCTTCGCGGTGTAGAGCTCGGCTTTGGCAACCGGCGTGAGGATACTTGGCGGCAGAGCGGCGATGCCGGCCTGGGCCGACGCCCAATTGCCGGAGTCGATCGCGTCGAACACTCCGCGCCAGTCGCGCGGGACGGGAACCGTCGAAACGGTAGGCGCCGGCTGCATGGCGAGCAGCGGGGTAGTGGTGGATACGATCGGCTGGGCCCGTTGCGTCGTCGCGAGCGGCGCCAGCGGGTCGCCCACCGGCTGCTGCGCCATGAGCGGTGAGGCACACAGCAAAGATCCGAACGCGAGCAGGCCAGCCTTCAAGATTCGTCCTCCATCAAGAGCAGAAGATCCTGCCATGCCAATCGTTTATCTAACGTCCGCTTAATCAGGTGGCGCGGATGGAACGTCGCGACGGTGCGGATTCCCTCGACCTTGTGGACATGACCGCGCGCATCCACGAGCCGCTTTCCGAGCAGCGCTTGCGATGGGCCGTCGCCAAGCAGTAGCAGCCGCTTCGGCCTCGCAAGGAGAACGTGGCGCCGAGCGATCTCCGCGTAACTTTTCCGGTCGGATTCACCGAGACGGCTCCCCGGCGCGTGGATGGGCGAAAGGGAAGCGACATAGGCCTGCTCGGTCGTCAGACCGATCGCCGCGAGCATTCGCGCTGCGAGATCCCAGGCTTCGCCTCCGATGGGCTGGCCGGCGGCGTAATCTTCGAGCGAGGGAGCATCGCTGAGCAGCATGATGGGCGCATCTTCGGGGCCGCGCGGCAGGATCCGCTTCGCTGCGACCGAGGCGAGCGGCAGATGCGCGCTGCTTGCCAGCCATTCGCGCAACTCGACGAGGGTCTCGTGGCTTGGCTGGGTGACATTCGGCTCCGGCTGAGGCTCGGAAGGAGGCGCTTTGGGAGGGGAGGGCTGCAGCCAGTTGCGCGCATCTTCCTGCACCGCGACATCGACCCCGGCTTCCAGCCACCAGCCCAATGCGCTGCGCGCTTCGGCAATGCCGATCGATTGCATTTCCCCGCCCACGTCGCTTTCCTCACCCGCCATTGACGGCGCGGTCAAGGAACGTGCAGGTCAGACGAGTCGAAATGTGTGGACGACGCGACGAGACGCCGGCCGAGCAGTTATATCGGGAGAACGAGAGGAGCGGATGAGCGAACGCGAATCCATGCAATATGACGTAGTTATCGTCGGCGCGGGGCCCGCGGGGCTCAGCGCCGCGATCCGTTTGAAGCAGCTCGCGAACCAGGCCGGGCGGGACCTTTCGGTGTGCATCCTCGAGAAGGGCAGCGAGGTCGGCGCGCATATCCTGTCGGGCGCGGTGGTCGACCCGATCGCGCTCGATGAGCTGATCCCCGACTGGAGGGACAAGGGATCGCCGTTGACCGTGCCGGTGACGGAAAATCACCATTGGGTCCTGACCAAGGGCAAGAAGTGGGAGTTTCCGCACGTCCTCATGCCTTCCTTCATGAACAACAAGGGCACCTACACCTTGAGCCTCGGCAATTTCTGCCGCTGGCTGGCCGGGCAGGCGGAAGAGCTCGGCGTCGAGATCTTTCCCGGCTTTCCGGCCGCCGAACTTCTGTTCCACGAGAACGGCTCGCTGAAAGGCGTCGCCACCGGCGACGTCGGCATTGCACGCGACGGCAGCCATCGCCCCGACTACCAGCCAGGAATGGAGCTCCATGCCCGCTACACCTTCTTCGCCGAAGGTGCGCGAGGCCATCTCACGAAGCGGCTGACCGAGATATTCGGGCTGCGAGAAGAATGTTGTCCACAGGTGTATGGATTGGGAATCAAGGAATTATGGGAGATTCCTGCCGACAGGCATAAGCCGGGGCGAGTGATCCATACCCAAGGCTGGCCGCTCGAGGACGCTTGGGGCGGCGGGTTCCTCTACCACCAGGAGAACAACCAGGTCGCGCTCGGCTTCGTCGTCTCGCTCGATTACGCCAATCCCTATCTCTCGCCGTTCGAAGAGATGCAGCGGTGGAAGACGCATCCGGCGATCCGTGCCGAGATCGAAGGCGGGCGCCGACTGTCTTACGGGGCGCGAGCGATTAACGAAGGCGGATGGCAAGCAATTCCGAAGCTCGTCTTTCCGGGAGGAGCGCTGATCGGCTGCTCCGCCGGCTTCGTAAACGTGCCCCGGATCAAGGGCACCCACACGGCGATGAAGTCAGCCATGCTCGCCGCCGAGGCCGCTTTTGAGGCCATCGCGGAGGAACGCTCGGGCGACGTGCTCGCGACCTATCCCCCGGCGCTTCACAAAAGCTGGGTCTGCCAGGAGCTCCACAAGGTCCGGAACGCCCAGCCGGCAGTCGCCCATTGGGGTGGCATCAAGGGAACGCTCTATGCGGGATTGGACATGTGGCTCAATCAGCTCGGCATCGGCGTTCCCTGGACGCTGAGCCTGCGGCCCGACCATTCGAGCCTTCGCCAGAAGGATCAGTCAAAGCCGATCGATTATCCCAAGGCGGACGGGACACTCACCTTTGACAGATTGTCATCGGTGTTCGTGTCGAACACCAATCACGAAGAAGACCAGCCGGTTCATCTGACGCTCAAGGACGCGGACATACCCACGGCCATCAACCTGCCGGTCTATGCCGGTCCCGAGCAGCGCTATTGCCCGGCAGGCGTCTATGAATTTGTCGACGGCGAGAACGGTGAACCCAGACTCCAGATCAACGCGCAGAACTGCGTCCACTGCAAGACTTGCGACATCAAGGACCCGACCCAGAACATCAACTGGGTCACCCCCGAAGGCGGCGGAGGCCCCAATTACCCCAACATGTAAGCTCCTTGGCGGCGCCGCGCTCGCGGCGGTGCTGTTTGTTCCGACACCGGCAGCGGCGCGCCTCTCGACCGGTGATCCGGCATTGACCTACATCCAGGCGCGGGCGGCGGCCATCAACGGCGAGCATGCGCGAGCGGCGGAATTGCTCACCGCGCTGGTTGATGTCCGGCCGGGCGAGGTTCAGTTCGCGCAGCAGGCGTTGACCGAGGCGCTCGGAGCGGGGCGGATCGACCTCGCGCTCGGCCTCGCGGGCAAGATCCCGCCGGCCAAGCTGTCCACCGATGCCCGGCTTTTGCTGGTAGCCGATGCCGTGAAGCAGCACCGGGTCGACCGCGCGCTGCCATGGCTGAAGGCAAGCGGAGGCAATGGCGATCTCGGCTTCCTCGAGCCGTTGCTCAATGCGTGGGATGCAGCCGAGAAGGGTGACCAGGCGCGCGCTTTGTCGAGCGTCAACCAGATCGCGGCCAACAGCCTCCTCGGCCCACTTCGGAACGAACAGCAGGCTCTCCTACTCCTCAAGTTCCGCCGCACCGCCGAGGCTGAGCCCTTCGCCCGGCGCGCAATCGGTTCCGCGGGCGGACGCGAGACGCGGGTCCGGCTCGCTCTTGCTGACGGTTTCCTTGCCGCCGGCGACCGTGCGCGAGCGAACGCGATGGTCGATGGTATGGGAAGCGATTCCTCGGCTGCCCGTCAGCGAATCCTGGCCGGAAAGCCGAGCGGGGAGGCGATCGACACGAGTGCGAAGGCGCTAAGCGCGGTGCTTACCGCGTTCGGGGGCGAGCTTGCCCGTCTCCAGCGCGCTGCGCCGCCGATCGGCCTGGTGCAGGTTGCGCGCTATGCCGATCCCGGAAACAGTGCGGCGACCGGGCTGCTCGCACTGCTCCTCGACGGTCAGGACCGCTCGGCCGAGGCGCTGGCGCTGCTCGGCACCGTTTCGCCGAACGATGCGCTCATCTCTCAGGTGCGCGACGTCCAGGTCCGCATCCTGACGAACGAGAAAAGGCTCAATGAGGCTTATGCCGTCGCTGCCGCCGCCGCAAAGGACCCGTCTGCGGGAATGAGCGATTATTCGCGTCTCGGCGACGTGCTCGAGGCGATGGACCGGCACGCGGAAGCCGCGGATGCCTTCGGACGCGCGGTTGCATTTGCCAATGCGCAGGGGCTGAAGAGCGAGCTTTGGCCGCTGCTGCTCCTGCAGGCAAGCGCGCTTGAGGAAGCGAACCGCTGGCCGGAGGCGAAGACGGCGCTCCAGCAGGCGCTGGCGGTCGCTCCAGACCAGCCGCTGCTGCTCAACTTCCTCGGCTATGCGAAGCTCGAGCGCGGCGAGGACATGGACAATGCCGAAGCGATGATCCGCAAGGCGAGCGAGCTCGCTCCCGACGATGCGTCGATCACGGATTCGCTCGGCTGGGCCCAGTTCAAGCGCGGCAAGGTCGACGAAGCGATCACGACGCTGCAGACGGCAGCGGAGAAGGACCCCGACCAGGCCGAAATCCAGGAGCATCTCGGCGATGCGCTGTACAAGTCGGGCCGTCGCTACGAAGCACGCTTCGCCTGGCAAGCAGCGTTGGTTACCGCCGAGGACAAGATCGCGGCGCGGGTCAAGGCGAAGCTCGCCTCCGGCCTGACGACCGCCAACGCGGCGCCTTGACCGCGGCCGTCGAGATCGCTCCGGCGAAGCTCAACCTCGCGCTCCACGTCAGGGGCAAGCTCCCCGACGGCCGCCATTCGATCGAGACGATTTTCGCCTTCTGCACGAACGGGGACCGGCTGGCAGGCGAGCCCGCCGAGGACGTTTCGCTGCAAGTGACTGGACCGTTCGGAGCTGAGCTGGCGGACGAGCCGGACAATCTGGTGCTTAAGGCCGCGCGCGCTCTTCGCGAGGCAGCCGGAGTCCACCGTGGCGCCGCGCTTGTGCTGGACAAGAGGCTTCCGGTCGCTTCGGGGATTGGCGGCGGATCGGCCGACGCGGCCGCGGCGCTTCGGCTGTTGACGTCATTGTGGCAGATCGATCCGAAGCGGGCCGAGGACGTCGCTCCGAATCTGGGGAGCGACGTCCCTGCCTGTCTGCTGAGTTTGCCCGTCAGAGGAGAAGGTGCGGGCGACGAGCTTACGCCCATCACCCTGCCGGACGTCGCCGGAACGGCCGTTCTTCTCGTGAATCCGCGTGTACCGCTTTCGACGGCTCAGGTTTTCGTCGGCTGGGACGGCGACGATCTTGGTCCCCTGGGTGACTGGCGCGAGGGACGGAACGACCTTGAGCGGCCGGCGATTGCTCTCGTGCCGCAGATCGGAGCCGTGCTCGGGTGGCTGTCCGCGCAGCCCGGGGCGCGGTTCGTTCGAATGTCCGGCTCCGGCGCGACCTGCTTTGCCTTGTTCGACAGCGAAGGGGCGCGCGACGCCGCCTCGGAAGCCGTGCCGCGCGAATGGTGGCGCCTGGCGACGTTCCTGCGCTAGGGGACCCGCCATGACGGGCCGGCCCATCCTCACCGCCGAAGCCATGCGCGCAGCCGAGCAAGCCGCGATCGGTGCTGGCACGAGCGTCGAGCAACTCATGGAGCGAGCGGGGACTGCGCTTGCGGAAGCCGTCTATCGCTTCGCCGGCCCGATGCCGGTGTTGGTGCTTTGCGGACCGGGAAACAATGGCGGCGACGGCTACGTGACAGCGCGTCACCTTGCACAGCAGGGTGTCGAAGTCCGTGTCGCAGCGCTCGATGAGCCAAAGAGCGAGGCGGCAAAATGGGCGTGGGGGCAGTGGCCCGGCGAAGTCGAGACGCTTGCCGATGCCGCAAGCGCGCCGCTGATAGTCGACTGTCTCTTCGGAACAGGGCTGAAACGCGGCCTTGAAGATATTGCAGTAACAAGTTTTCTTCGACTCTGCGACCAGGCAGTTGTGAGAACTGCCTGCGACGTGCCGAGCGGAGTCGAGAGCGACAGCGGGGCGGAGTTGAGCGATGTTCCGTCGTTCGACCTGACTGTCACGTTCGGAGCGCTAAAGCCGGCACATCTCCTTCATCCGGCAATGCACAAATGCGGCCGTGTGGTGCTGGGCGACATCGGAATAGAAGCCGACACCATCTGGCATGAAATCGCACCTCCGCAATTGCCGCGGCTCGACCCTGGCGGGCACAAGTTCGACCGCGGGCTGGTCCACGCGCTTGCCGGGAAGATGCCGGGCGCAGTCGCGCTTGCCGCGAAGGCGGCCGCGCGCGCGGGGGCCGGTTACGTTCGAGTGAGCACGTCAATGCCCATCCCAAACCTTCCGTCATCGGTGGTGCAGGTCGACACGGCCGAGGTAAATGACGAGCGTATCGGCTGCCTGCTCGTCGGGCCCGGAATGGGCGACATCCCCCAACTCCTGACTCTGGCGCTGACGTCAAAGGCGCCGAAGGTCGTCGATGCCGACGGGATTTCGCACCTCGGCGATCCCGAGCGGCTCAAGGGACAGGACGCCATCATCACGCCGCACGAGGGTGAGTTCAAACGGCTGTTCGGTGAGATAAGCGGCTCCAAGGCAGAGCGCGCGCTGGAAGCGGCGCGAAGATCGGGTGCGGTGGTCGTCTACAAGGGACCCGATACGCTGGTCGCCTCGCCCGACGGCCGGCTCGGCTTCCGCCCGCCGGCACCGGCCTGGCTTGCAAGCGCAGGGACCGGAGACGTGCTTGCGGGCGCGATCGCCGCCATGCGCTCCCGCTCTCTGCCGGCGTTCGAAGCAGCCTGCGCAGGCGTATGGCTGCAGGGCGCTGCGGCAGCAGTCGCCGGGCCGCAGATGATTGCCGACGACCTCGCCGAAGCCGTTCCCGCCGCCATAGCGCTGTGCACGAGCTGATCGTCCGCATCGCCGCGCGCGGCGACGGCGTGACGTCAAGCGGGCGGCATGTGCCGTTCGGAGTGCCGGGTGATGCTTTGCTCGACGATGGAGCGCTCGCGCCGGGCCCGCACCATCAAGACTCGCCTTGCTGTCATTTCCCGGAATGCGGCGGATGCCAGCTCCAGCACGCCGACGACGAGGCCTATCGTGCTTACCTCGTCTCTCGGGTCGAGACGGCGCTTGCGCAGCACGGCCTGGAGGCGCCGATCCGCGAGCCGCACTTATCGCCACCGCGCTCCAGACGGCGGGCAACTCTGCGCGCGTTGAAAGTGGGGAAGGGCGCCCTCATCGGGTTCAATGCCGAGAAATCGCATCGCATCGTCGACATGCACGAATGCCATATCCTTAGGCCCGAGCTGTTCGCGCTAGTCGATCCGCTTCGGCAGCTTCTTGCCAGCCTTCTCCAACCGAAGCGGACGGCAGAAGTCCAGCTAACGCTGATCGACGAGGGCACCGACATCCTGCTCAAGGGTGTTGCGGCAGAGGGCTTGGCGGCGATGGAGGGCCTGACGTCATTCGCATTGTCGCGCGGCCTGGCGCGGCTCAGCCTCGACCAGGGGATCGGTCCTGAGACGATCTTCGAGCCGCAGCCGGCGACTGTCACTTTGTCGGGAAGTCTGGTGACCTTTCCCGTCGGGGGATTCCTTCAGGCTACGGAGGACGGGGAGGGCGCGCTCGTGGCGAACGTGCGGGAAGCGGTTGAGGGATGCCGGTCGATCGCAGACCTGTTCGCTGGTCTCGGAACCTTCGGGCTCGCGACAGGAGCTAGCTATGCCGCGGAAGCCTCCCGGGACGCCGCCTTGGCCTTGAAGCGAGCCGCGCCTTCCATCGCGACAGAGCATCGCGATCTCTATCGGCGGCCGCTCGATGCCTCCGACTTGAAGCGGTTCGAAGCCGTCATCCTCGATCCGCCGCGCGCTGGGGCCGAGGAGCAGGTGCGGGCTCTCGTCGGTTCAGCTGTCGGGCGGATCGCTTACGTGAGCTGCAACCCGGCCACCTTTGCGCGCGACGCGAAGATGCTGGCCGACGGCGGCTACAAGTTGGATTGGATCCGTCCGGTCGGCCAGTTCCGCTGGTCGACCCATGTGGAGCTCGCCGCCGCGTTCAGCCGATGATGCCGCAATCGTGCAGGATCTTGAGACCGGCATGCACTGTCAGGCCAAGCAGGCAGACCGATGCGAGGGTAAACACCAGGAAGCGATAGGTCACGACGTTCGCCGTCGCCTGGATGAGGCTATGGACGATCCGAAGGCCGACATAGCCCCACGCTAGCCAGTAGTTGATCCCGCCACCCCAGCCCATCAGCGCGAGGGTCAACGCGATCGCGTAGAAGAGCGTCGGCTGCTCCATTAGGTGCGCATAATTGTGCGCCTTCCAGTTGGCCTGATCGGGAATAGCGCCTTCGAGCGCGTTTCCGCGCGTGCCGACGCGGCCCTGAAGACTGATGCCCGCCCGCTTCATTGCGGTGAACCGGCTCACGTACATCCACACCTGCATCACCAACGACCAGGCGACGAGCGCCACGACAGGCGCGAGAATTGGGCTGTAATTCATGAGGTCCCCCGAGCTCGAGTGGGCGGGAAGGTGCGCCAGATCGTTTCGCTTGGCAATCGATTGCTCGCGAGACGGCCGCGTGCCATCCATTACAGCCGTGGAGGGGGTAGAACGCACCCGATCGCCGCTGACGGCGAAGCAGATCGCCGGCGTTGCGGCCGGCAATGCGCTCGAGTTCTACGACTTCGTCACCTATAGCTTCTTCGCGGTTCAGATCGGGCGAGCGCTGTTTCCCGGCGACGCGTCCCAATCCTTGATCCTGTCGCTGGCGACCTTTGGCGTCGGCTTCGTCAGCCGGCCGCTCGGCGGCCTCATCATCGGGCGCATGGCCGACCGCAGCGGCCGCAAGCCGGCGATGATTTTGTCGTTCACCCTGATGGGCATCGGGATCGTCGGACTGGCGCTCACGCCCTCGTACCACGTCGCCGGCGTGGCTGCATCGATCATGGCGGTGCTGTTCCGGTTGCTGCAGGGGTTTGCGCTCGGGGGCGAGGTGGGACCAAACGCGGCCTTCCTGATGGAGGCGGCGCCACCTCACCGGCGCGGATTCTATCTCTCGATTCACCTCGCGACGGCGGATGCTGCCGTCCTCGTTGCCGGAATCGTTGGGCTCGCGCTATCCACGCTGCTTGGCGCCGCGCAGCTCGACGCCTGGGGATGGCGTGTCGCCTTCCTCATCGGCGCATCGATCGTTCCGTTTGGTCTCGCGCTTCGACGCACCTTGGAAGAGACTCTGCCTGCCGAAGCGAAAGCGCCCGCGCCGCCCGGAAGTCTGCGGCCGCTCCTGCTCACCGCCGGAGCAGGTATGCTGATCCTCGGCGCCGGCACGATCAGCAACTACACTCTCGATTACCTCACCACCTACGCCCAGGACACGCTGCACATCGCCGTGCGGTCCGCCTTCGGCGCGACGATCATCCTCGGCCTCGTCAGTGTCGTGAGCGACCTTGCGACAGGCCGATTGTCCGACCGCTTCGGGCCCAAGCGGGTGCTGGTCGCGCCATGGATCCTCCTGATCCTGCTCGCGGTCCCGACCTTCTATGTCCTCAACGCGCTCCGCAGCCCGAACGCGCTGTTCGGAGCGACGGCGCTCCTGACCCTGCTTCACATTTTCGGTTCGTCGGCCGCGATTCTGCTTTTCATCCAGGCTCTCCCTGCGCGTGTGCGCGCCGGCTCGCTCAGCCTGACCTACGCACTCGCCATCGCGATCTTCGGCGGCAGCACGCAGCTGGTCGAGAAGCTACTGATCCGCTGGACCGGCAATCCGGTCGCGCCCGGCTGGTACATGGTCTGCGCGGTGGTCGCAGGGCTTTTGGGAGCCCTGTTGATCCGCGAGCCGCCCGAGATCAGCGCTGCCCGTAGAGGGCCATCGCGTCCCGCTTGAACGCCTGGCCGCTGTCCGGCCGCGCGTAGAACATGTGCCCGCCCGGATAGACGTGCAGCTGGACGTTCTGGAACGGGCCGTGGCTCGGCATCTGGTCGACGATCAGCTTCGATCCGAAATAGGGGCAGGAAAGGTCGTCCCAGCCATGGACGATCATGACCGCCATCTTGGGATCGTTGCCGATCGCCTTGCGGAGGTCGGTGACCGGCGAATCCGTGTCGTCGCGTTTCCATGCGTTATTCACGTCGTAGGAGAGCGTCTCGTAATGGGCGTCGTCCTTCCAGCCGACCTGGTTGGTGATGAAGTCGACCGCGGCACTCGTCGTCGGGGCGATGATCCCGTCGAGCAGCGGGTCGTTGTATTGCGCCTCGGCTGAGCCCGGGAACGGGTCCCAGGCGGTGACATTCGAATCGTAGACGCTTCCGACCTGACCCGTGCTTCGGCGGATCTCACGGAGGTAGGTTCCGATGTCGACTCGACCGTTCATGCGGCGGACGAGCACGGGATCGAGCCCGGTGAGCTCGGCAACGCGCGCGGACAGGCGATCGGTCGCCGCCTTGTCTTCCGTTCCCGCGAGAAAGTCGGTGACGAACTGGGTGCGTGTATAATTCTCGACTTCAGCCATGCGCGCGGGCGTAAGCTCACCCTCTCGCTCGAAATGGCCGGCTGCCATGGCCGGAAGGTTGATCATCCACGGCAGTGGGGAAAGCGCCGTCTCTTCGCCGGTCGCGGCTGGGTCGAGATAGGGCGAGACCATCACGATGCCGGAAAGACCGACGCCCATGCGGCTCTGGAGGTAATAAGCGAGCTTCGGGACGCGGAAGCCGCCGTAGCTCTCGCCGATGAGATATTTGTTGCTGGTGAGACGGCCGTTCTTGACCAGCCAGTCATAGACGACGCGGCTCAGATATTCGATGTCGGTCTTGGAATCGAAGAAGTCCTTCTTGGTCGCGTCGGCATCCTCGAGGCTTCGCGAGAAACCGGTCCCGATCGGGTCGATGAAAACCATGTCGGTGAAGCCGAGCCAGCTGTTCGGATTGTCGTGCAGAACCGCAGGATCGGACGGGCTATCCCCTTGCACGCCGAAATTGACTCGCTTGGGCCCGATCGCGCCCATGTTGAGGAAGACCGAAGACGCGCCTGGACCGCCGTTGAACGCGAAGGTGACGGGTCGGGCATAGCCGCGCGAAGGGACGGTGTACGCGGTGTAGACGACCTGGCCGATCGTCTTGCCCTTGCTGTCATGGACGTCGATGTGCCCGACCGTAGCCGTGTAGCGAACCGCACGGCCGTCGAGGCTGATCGATTGCTGGACCGACTTGTCCGGCGACATGGGCGGAAGCTCGATCTTGGCCTTGTCGTCACCCTTAGCAGGAGCATCATCGGCGAGCGCGGACGTGGCGCCGAGAGCGAGAGTCGCGGCAATTGAAATCGAGGTGAGAAAACGTCGCATCGGCTGTCCCATGAACTTTGGATATACTGCTGTTCTTAAGTCGTTCGTCCGCCCCCGCAAGCCGGGTTCCCTCGCCTGCAGATGCGAGCGGTCCTTTCGTCGACGGGGACGGCCGCCGATACGCTTGTGTCTGGCGCTTCGATGTGGGAGCCTCGCGACGAGCGGGGAGAGGCCATGAACGCCGAGACGCCGTCGCTTAGCAAGAAGCAGATCGCAGCGGTTGCCGCGGGCAACGCGCTCGAATTCTACGACTTCCTCACCTACACCTTCTTCGCGGTCCAGATTGGCGAGACTCTGTTCCCCGGGAGCGGCGAGGCGAAGCTGCTGCTGTCGCTCGCGACCTTCGGCGTAGGCTTCGTGACCCGGCCGCTCGGTGGCTTCGTCATCGGGCGCTTCGCCGACCGGCGCGGGCGCAAGCCGGCGATGATCCTCTCATTCTCGATGATGGGGATCGCCATCGTAGGGCTTTCGCTCACGCCCTCCTACGCGATGATCGGTATGGCGGCGCCGGTGATGGCCGTGCTGTTCCGAATGCTCCAGGGCTTTGCGCTCGGCGGTGAGGTCGGGCCAAACACCGCATTCCTGGTCGAAGCCGCACCGCCGCACCGGCGTGGATTCTACGTCTCGCTGCAGTTCGCGACGCAGAATTTCTCCATCCTCATCGCCGGAGGCGTCGGGCTGCTGCTCTCCTCGATCCTGAGCCCCGAAGCGCTGCTCTCCTGGGGCTGGCGTGCTGCGTTCCTGGTGGGAGCGCTTATCGTCCCATTCACGATCGCGATTCGGAAGAGTCTCGCGGAGACCCTGGTCCACGACGAGCAGCAGGCGGTTGAGCCTATCGGCCGCCGCAAGATCATAATCATCGCGATCGCAGGCCTCCTGCTGCTCGCAGGAGCGACTATCGGCACATACACGGTCGATTATATCACGACCTTCGCCCAACGGACGCTGGGGATGAAGGCGAGCATCGCCTTCGCCGCGACGGTCCTGCTCGGCGTTTCCATGACGAGCTTCAACCTCGCCTCCGGATGGCTGGCGGACCGTTATGGCCGGAAACCGGTGGCTCTCGCTGGGTGGCTCGGCATGTTCCTCGCGGGAATTCCGGCATTCCTGATCATGGTCCAGTACCGGAATGCCGCTGCTCTCTTTTCGATGACGGCTTTGCTCGGGGTGCTCATGGGCATCCTCACTCCGCCTTCGGTCACCTTGTTCACCGAATCTCTTCCGGCTCGCATCAGGGCAGGCGCCCTCGGCACTGTCTACGCAGTGTCGATCGCCATCTTCGGCGGAAGCGCCCAGTTCATGGAGCAATTGCTGATCGACCGCACCGGCAGCCAGATCGCGCCTGCCTTCTACATGACGGCGGCAATCGCCATCGGCGTGATCGGCATTTTCATGCTCGAGGAAACCGGCGTGAAGGCGAGGGGAACCGCGGCCCCCCTCGTCGCAGCCGCTTAGTCGAAGAGCTTCGCGAAGCGGCGTTTCTCGCGGTGGCGCCAAGCGCCGCGATGCCAGGCGTCGCTGGCCAGCAGCGGGAGGACGCTGGTCGCTTCCGCGAAGACCATCTGCTCCATCGCGGTCGAAACCTTGCCCCAGCTCGCCGCTTCCTGAAGCGTCGAAGAGGAGCAGGCGCCGTCGCGGACGTCGGCGACGGTGATCTGCACGGCGTATTTGTGCACCTCGACGTCGTCGTGGCCGAGGATTTCGGCACAAACCACCGTGTCTTGCGTGAAGTTCTTCGGAACGCCGCCCCCGATCATCAGGAGGCCGGTCGTGCCCGCCTTGATCTTGATGTCGGTCAGTTCGCGGAAGTCCGCGATCGCGTCGAGCACCATGTAGTGGCCGCCGCGCTTCATCGCGTCGACCTGGTGCTTCACGAGCCCGAAGCCGGCCGAGCTGTCGACGAACGCCGGGCAGAAGATCGGCACGTCATGCTCGTAGGCGAGCTGGACGAGGCTTCCTTCCTTCTTGGCGTTGCCCTCGCTCAGCCACTTGCCCATCTCGCGGATGAAGGCGCGGCTGCTGTACGCGCGCGGCTCGAGACTGTCGGCGATCTTGCCGATCGTATGGTCGCAGTCCTGTAATTGCTGCTCGTCGATGTACGTGTCGTAAATGCGGTCGATGTAGAGCGAGCGCAGCGTATCATCGTCAGGAATTTCATTGGCTTGGTAGTGCTTGTGGCCAAGCGCTTCGAAGAAGTCCATGTCGACGATCGAGGCGCCGGTGGCGACGATCGCATCGACCATGTTCGACTTCACCAGCTCGGCATAGAGATCCATACAGCCGCCCGCGGACGTCGAGCCCGCGATCACCAGGATGATCGAGCACTCACTGTCCTCGAGCATCGTATTGTAGATCTTCGTGGCGCGGGCGAGGTCGCGGCTTGTGAAGCTCATGTGGCCCATCGCGTCGACGATGGGGCGGGCGTCGAACTTCGTGATGTCGATATGCTCGATCGGGGTCGATAGCAGCTCCGCCTTGCGGGTGTCGTTGATCCGGTCCGCGTCCTGGACCTTGTTCAGCGTTTCAGCTTCCATTTCATGCTCCAATAGCATTCACCCCCTACCGCTTGCGGGAGGGGGACGGGGGGTGGGTCTTTGGTCCTCCCGGACCGGCTATTGGCCGTCGTTCGTATCAGTGGGGGGACAGGCCCACCCCCTTACCTCTCCCGCAGGCGGGAGGGGAGATTCATTTACAGCTTCACGACGTTCGAGCGCTTCGGCGCTGCGGCTCCGTAGAGGCTAGCCATCGGCTCGTCGTCCACGATCTGGGAATCGACAACGCCGAACCCGTTGAACTGCGTGCGCATGGCGCAGCCGTAAGCGCCGAGCATGCCGATCTCGATGAAGTCGCCGACTCCAACGTCGCCGGGGAGCTCGAACGGACCCGCCATGCGGTCGAGGTCGTCGCAGGTCGGTCCGTAGAAGCTGAACGCCATCGGACGGACATGGGAATCCTGCTCACGGACGAGGCGGACAGGGTAGCGCCAGCCGATATGCGCGGCGTCGAACAGCGCGCCATAGGCGCCGTCGTTGATGTAGAGCTCGTCTCCGCGGCGCTTCTCGACGCGTACGAGCACGCTCGCATATTCGGCGCAGAGCGCACGGCCCGGCTCGCACCACAGTTCGGCCGAATAACTGATCGGGAGGGACTCGAACGTCTCGTGGATGACCGAGAAATAGGTCTCGAGCGGAGGCGGCTCCATGCCGGGGTAGGACGACGGGAAACCCCCGCCGACATCGACGATGTCGACCGTAACTGCTGCTTCGACAATGGCCGTGCGGACTCGCGTCATCGCTTCGGCGAACGCCGCTGGAGTCATCGCCTGGCTGCCGACGTGAAAACAGATGCCGAGCGCATCGGCGGCCTGACGGGCAGCCATGAGAAGAGCGCTTATATCTCGCGGATCGGCGCCGAACTTGGAGGCGAGGCTGAGCTTCGCATGGTCCGAGCTAACGCGGATGCGGACGAGCAGGCTGAGATCGCTCGCCGCAACGCCGTCTGCCGACGTCGCGCGGACGATCTTCTCGAGCTCTTCGAAGCTGTCGAGGCTGAAGGTCCTGACGCCATGATCGAAATAGGCTTCCGCGATCGCTTCCTCGGCCTTCACCGGGTGCATGAAGCAAAGCACGGCGTCCGGAAGCGCGTCATGGACGAGCCGGACCTCGCCGATCGAAGCGACGTCGAAGTGAGTCACGCCCGATTCCCACAGGATCTGGAGGAGGTCGGGAGATGGATTCGCCTTCACCGCATAAAGCGAACGACCCGGGAACTTCTCGGCGAAGAAGCGGGCAGCGCGCCGCGCGGCATGCGGACGCAGCAGCGTAACCGGTTGGACCGGTCGGAGCTTGGCGATATCGGCAGCCCCCCGGCTACCGGTTAGGGCGGCGGCTAGCCCCAGCGCGCGATTTGGCTTGTGCAACTCAAGGGACCTCCATGGGCATGTTCGACATAGAGCTGCCTTGCGGTTGGAAGTCCCTTGGGGCAGCGGAGGCGCGATATATGTGCGGTCGCCACTGCTGTAAAGATTTTTTGGTCCCGCGCTCGGGATTGAACGACCGTATGTCGCTGAACTGCAACGGCTTATCGGAAGAGGTGAGATATCAACCAGTTAGCAGAACCTAACGCGGTGCTGCGCGATGATGTGGTTCAGGCCGCGGCGCGGATCGGGGATCTCGTTCAGCGCACGCCGCTGCTCGAAAGCGAGATCGACGGCACCCGGATCTGGCTCAAATGCGAGTGCCTGCAGACCGGCGGCGCGTTCAAGCTGAGGGGCGCGACCAACCGGCTGTTGCAGCTGTCACCCGAAGAGCGGGAGAAAGGCGTCGTTGCCTTCTCGTCCGGCAATCATGCCCGTGGCGTGGCGATCGCGGCAAGGCGCCTCGGCATTCCGGCTGTCATCGTGATGCCGTCCGATGCCCCCCAGGTGAAGGTAGACGGGACTCGCGGCGAAGGTGCGGAGATTATCTTCTACGATCGGCGCAACGAAAGCCGGGAGGGCATCGCGGCGCGGATTTCCGACGAAACCGGCGCGACCGTCGTGCCGAGCTTCGACGATCCCGCCATCGTTGCGGGGCAGGGAACGGTAGGGCTCGAAGTCGTCGAACAGCTCGGACGAGCGCCCAACCGCATCGTTGTACCCTGCGGCGGGGGTGGGCTGGCTTCCGGGATTTCCCTTGCGGTTCCGGAAGCGGAGATCGTGATCGTCGAGCCAGAAGGCTGGGACGACATGGCTCGATCGCTCGAGATCGGGGAGATCGTGCCGGTTCCAGCCGATGCCCCGAACACCTTCTGCGATGCTCTGCAAACCCCGCGCGTTTCGCCGATCACTTTCGGGATCCTGCGTGAGCGGCAGGCGACAGCCTTGTGGGTCAGCGACTCCGAAGCTGCCGAGGCCGTGCGCTTTGCCTGGGAGCGACATGGTCTGGTCGTGGAACCTGGCGGCGCGGTCGCGCTGGCCGCGCTGCTGTCCGCGAAGGTCGCCCCGCTCGACGATACGGTCGTGGTGCTGTCAGGTGGAAATATCGATCCCGGGCTTCACCGGCGGATCGTCGACGGCGAGATTTAAGCGACGTTGCGCGCCTTGTATTCTCCGGGCTCGACATGCGCGGGGCTGGATTTCTCGACGGCCTGGGTCAGTTCCTCGAGCTCGGCGGCCAAGGTCTTGAGCTCGGCGGCAAGGAAGCGACGCTCGCCCTCGGCGACCGATTCGGAAGCGTCCATCAGCGTGTCGAGCATCATTGCGATGCACGGCAGGATGGTTTCTTCGATCTTCTCGAAGGCCTCTTCGAGGCGGGCCTGCTGGTCCCCATTCGGCATGGCCGTCAATGTGGACCGAACACGGTTAAGCCATCGTAAAATTGGAACTGTCTGATGGAGAATTTTTCGTCTGCAGCCATGGCCGTCGCGATGGTCGCGGGGTTCCTGCTGCTGATCGGCGGCGTGAAGCTCGCGCTCGACCGTCAAACGCGGACGCGCGGAATCCTGATGATCATCGCCGCGTTCGTTGTCGTCACGAACGTGATGATCTGGACGGTATAGCGGGCTTCACCGGATCCGTGGCGAGCCTCATGTCGAGATAATCGTCGACTTCCTTCATCAGCAGGTCGAGTTCGTTCGCGAAGAAGTGGTTTGCGCCCGGGATCAGCTCGTGATGGATGGTGATGTGCCGCTGGGTCCTCAGCTTGTCGACGAGCTTCTGGACCGCGCTCGGGGTCACCACCTCGTCCGCCTCGCCCTGGACGATGATTCCCGATGACGGGCAGGGAGCGAGGAAGCTGAAGTCATACATGTTCGCCGGCGGCGCGATCGAGATGAAGCCGCGGATCTCCGGGCGACGCATTAAGAGCTGCATTCCGATCCAGGCGCCGAAGCTGACTCCGGCGACCCAGGTCGTTTCCGCCTCGGGATGGATCGACTGGACCCAATCGAGCGCAGAGGCGGCGTCGCTTAGCTCGCCGATACCATTGTCGAAGACGCCTTGGCTCTTGCCCACACCGCGGAAGTTGAACCGCAGAGTCGCGAAGCCGCGCTTCACGAAGGTTTGGTAGAGGAGCTGGACGATCTTGTTGTTCATCGTCCCGCCGGCCTGCGGGTGCGAATGGAGGATCAGGGCGACGGGAGCGCGGGGGCGCATTCCAGGATGGAATCGGCCTTCGAGACGTCCCTCGGGGCCGGGAAAAATGACTTCGGGCATCGGCGATGAAAGCTCACGAATAAAATGTCGGATCGCCGACGGGTGCGCCGCGGCGTGCGGTTCTATATAGGGGCGCCCGTTCAACTGGCAATCTACAGGAATCCTTCGCTTTTGAGCCCGGCCGACCGCCTGTATCTCGATCACGCGGCAACCACGCCCGTGCTTCCCGAGGCGCGCGAAGCGATGGCGCGTGCGCTTGAGGTCTGGGCAAACCCAAGCTCGCCCCACGCCGACGGTCGCGGCGCTCGCGGAGCGCTCGAGGAGGCGCGGCGATCGATCGCGGCAGCTCTCGGGTGGCGGCATGACGTCATCTTCAATTCCGGAGCGAGCGAAGCGATCCAAATGGTCGCTGCTCGCGCCAACCCGACGCGGCGGATCGTGGGGCCGACCGAGCACGATGCCGTAATCGCGGCGATGGGCGACGATGCGGAGATGCTTTCGGTCGACGGCAGCGGCCTGCTCGACCTCGATGTGCTGGAATGGATGCTCGCGGGCGAGCCGGCCCTCGTCGCGGTCCAGCTCGTCAACAATGAGACGGGCGTGATTCAACCGGTCGAGCGAATTCAGAAGATGGTCTCTGCCGCCGGCTCGCTGTTCCTGTGCGACTGCGCCCAGGCGGCGGGGAAGATCGCGCTTCCCCAGGCGGACTTCATTGCCATCTCCGGACACAAGTTCGGTGGTCCGCCGGGGGCGGGGGCACTTCTCGTCGAGGATCTCGGCACGATCCGGCCGAGCGGCGGACAGGAGCGGGGTTATCGGCGTGGTACCGAAAACCTACCCGCCGCCGCAGCAATGGCTGCCGCGCTCGACAGTCGTTCCTTCGCCGAGGCAATGCCGCGTCTGACATCCTTACGCGCGCAACTGGAAGAGGAAATCCTCTGCTCCGGCGGACTGGTCATTGGCGCCGAAGCGCCGAGGATCGCGACGATCGGCGCCTATGCGATGCCGGGAGTCGCAAGCGCGAGCCAGCTGGTCCAGCTCGACCTAGCCGGAATCTCCGTTTCAGCAGGGAGCGCCTGCTCTTCGGGGAGCATGAAACCGAGCCGGGTCCTTTCGGCGATGGGCGTGCCTGACGACATTGCTTCGTGCACGATCCGCGTGAGCTTCGGGCCGTCGACGAGCGAGGCGGCAGTCGACCGCTTCCTCGGCGAGTGGCGGAAGATAAAGAACCGTGCGAAGGCGGCAGCCGCATGATCTACCTCGATTATCAGGCAACCACTCCCGTTGCGCCAGAAGCAGCGAACGCGATGGAGCCCTGGATCGAGGAGAGGTTTGCCAACCCGCATTCTCCCTCCCGCTGGGGCAACGAAGCAGAGGCGGCGATCGAGGTCGCCCGAACCCGCATAGAAGAGGCGATGGGGCTGAAAGGCGGAGGAATTGTCTTCACCGGAAGCGCCACCGAGGCGCTGAACTGGGCGCTCAAGGGGACGGTCGAGAAGGCGCGCGATGGTGACAGGGATGGACGCAACCGGATCATCACGGTCGCGACCGAACATGCCGCGGTACTCGACACCTGCGAATGGCTTGCCGGGCAAGGCATAGACCTGACGGTGCTTCCGGTCGGGGCCGATGGGCGGCTCGATCTCGATTTGCTTGCGCGCGAGCTGGACAAGCGCGTGCTGCTTGTCGCGGTCATGCAGGTCAACAATGAGATCGGAGCGACGCAGCCCATCTCCGAGATCGCAAACATGGCGCACGATGCTGGCGCGCTGATGCTGTGCGACGCGGTCCAGGCATTCGGACGCGTCGAGCTGTGCAAGGGGCCGGACATGGTCGCCGTTTCCGCGCACAAGATCCACGGGCCCAAGGGCGTCGGCGCTCTGTGGATGCGAAAGGGCAGCGAGCCGGCGCCGTTCATCCACGGTGGCGGGCAGGAGCGGGGGCTTCGCTCGGGGACCCTGTCGCCGGCGCTTTGTGTGGGTTTCGGGGCTGCTGCAAAGCTCGCGGACGAGCGGACGACGCGCGACTACGACCACGTCCAGAAGCTATGGAAAGCCGCGATCCAGGCGCTCGGCGCGGGTTGGACAATCAATGGAGACATCCGCCACCGCTATCACGGCAATCTCAACATTCGCCGAGAAGGCCTTGATGGAGCACGACTAATTGCCGACCTTCGCGACATCGCCTTCTCGCTCGGTTCGGCTTGCGCGAGCGGTTCGGGGCGGCCGAGCCATGTTCTGAAAGCGCTCGGGCTCGACTATCGCAAGTCGCGTTCCTCGATCCGCCTCGGCTTCGGTCGCTATACGACCCAGAAGGAACTGGTCGACGCGTGCCATCGAATTGCCGCTCATGCCAAGTCCCAGGAGAAGCTCGACGCGTGACCCTCGTGCGTTTTCTGAAGAGCGACGGGACCCTCGACAAGGAAGTGGAAGCGGAACCCGGACAGCGCCTGCTGGACGTCGCCTGGGCGGCGCGCGAGCCGCTCGAGGGCGCTTGCGAGGGCGTAATGGCCTGCTCGACTTGCCATGTCATTGTCGATGCGGATGATTTCACCCAGCTTCCGCCGGCGAGCGAGGAGGAGGAGGACCTGCTGGATCTCGCTGCTTATGCGACCCGGACCTCGCGTCTCGCCTGTCAGATCGTTCTGAGCAGTGAGATGAAGGTACTGACCGTAAAGGTACCACCCGGCGCGCGGAACTGGATGGGTAGGTAAGGGGTGGACAGAATTCGCCCGGCCTACATCCCTGGACCGCCGGTATCCCCGTTCGCGTCCATCGGAGCTTCGTTCTCTTTCGCGTGAGCTCGCCGTGCAGCCGACGACGCCGCCTCGCGGATGCCTTCCAGTTCAGGAAGGGTGAGCCGCCCACTGTGGTTCAGGTCTAACTGCTGGAAGCGGTGAACCGCTGCATTCTGGAATTCAGCAGTCGAAACGCCGCGGTTGAAATCGGAGTCTGCCGACGTGACCGGCTCCGGCGATTCCAGCAATCCGTAGCGCCCTGCTCCGGCTTCGTCGTCACCTCCGCCGCCTCCGCTGAGGCGGCCTCCTGCGTGGCGGCGCTTGCCGCGCTGGCCTTGAGTGTCCCCTTGGCCGCTAAGTCCCGCTTCGACAGGTCGAGGCGCGTAGAACTCAGGATCGAGAACCTGGGGAGCGATGGCTTCCTCGTAGTGAGAGATCTCATCCGGCCCGATCTCTCCGTCGTGGTCGATATCGAGCGTCTCGAAGAAGCGCTGCGCATCCGCGGTCATCTCGTCGATCGTGATCGCACCATCGTGATTTCGGTCGGTTTGTGCGAACCAAGCCGTCAGACCGTCTTCACCAGCCGCCCGGCCGAAGAATGGCTCGCCCATCGGGCTCATGAAGGCACGTCCAAATCGTTCCTCGAGCGTCGCGCGCGGTGCTGTAGGGGCCTGTTGGGGTGTTGCGGGCGCGGCCTGCATCGCCGCAACCGCTGCAATGAAGAGTGGAAGTACCATTCGCCGCCTTTCAGCAAGGGGGATTGGGTCTGACTCTCCGCGTGAACGGCCGGTGAAAACAAGTCCTTCCGGACATTAACTTTTGGTCAGATTGAACCTGCGAACGAGGTTTGCTGCCTAGGGACCCGTCGGGAGCGGATTGCCAATACGAACGTCGGGGGCGTCGTCCTTGTACTTCGGTCGACGGCCATCGGCAGTGGGAACGTGAGGAAGCGCTTCGAGCTGAGCTAGCGTCAGTCGCCCCTGGTGGCTCTTGTCGAGAAGGGCGAAGCGAGCCGTCGCGGCCTGCCTGAATTCCTCCCGAGTGACTCCGCGGTTGAAGTCCGTATCGGCGGAAGCCACCGGTTCGGGAATGTTGAGCAGCGCATAGCGCGCGCCACCCTGGAGAGCGCCGCCCATCCCAAGGCTGGAGAAATCTTCCTGCCGGGGTTTGCGAGGGCGGGTTTGGGGAAGATCGTCGTCGTTGTCGCTCGCCTTCACTTTTGGCGCGGGCGTCCCGGGCGCGCGCCTGGTTCGCGACATCACCTGGATTTCAGGCGCGACTTCATATTCATAATTCGCGAGCTCGTCGGGATCGATTTCCCCATTGTGGTCGGCATCGAGCATCGCGAAGAAACGGTCGGCATCGGCCTGCATCTCATCCGCGGTAAGCACTCCGTCGCGATTGCGGTCGGCTTGGTAAAACCAGTCTGCGAGCGTGTCGTCGGTCGCCGTGTGGGCGCGAAACGGCTCGCCCATCGGGCTGATGAAGGGCGCCCACGCATGGCCGGTCACGTTGATCGGCGCCGCGGAGGCCGGCGCGAGCA